>Ga0214921_10007824_pt1 | contig 14102 bp, 7 predicted proteins | sample LL1505_MetaG_FD_177992 | JGI IMG/M metagenome (GOLD analysis project Ga0214921, IMG submission 177992) | Freshwater microbial communities from Lake Lanier, Atlanta, Georgia, United States - LL-1505 | ecosystem: Environmental > Aquatic > Freshwater > Lake | place: USA: Georgia | collected 2015-05-28 | reverse complement strand
ACCATAACGGGATGCCACGCGATCTTGGTGGATACCATAACGGAAGAGGAACGCGAGGGAATCATTTCGACGTTGGAGCGTATTTTCATAACTGATAAAAAATACCGTCTGCCTGCCTGCGTGGATAAGAGGGCGGAGGAGGTTCTAGTTCCAGGACCCAATGTGGTGTGGCACTTTGCGTTGGAGCACTACCATGATCGAATGAACTATGGTGTGTATGCACAGGGCCTCTTGGTAGAGACATCGCCGATTTGGCACATGAATACGAAGAACTATAATTTGGTAGATTAATCATTCATTCGAATGCGAACTGCATGATCTTGTAAACCGCCACGAAGGCCAGAGACGCGAATCATTTGAATCGTATCGGTTTCGGATTCATTCAAGATATTTCGTTGAAACATGAGAATGGGATTGCCCTCGCAAGATAGAAGAAGGTAGGTGGGGTGAACGGGAAAGAGATCAATGAACCCGACGAGTTGAAAGACGGTAGTCGATCCTGGTTCGAATGCGTGATGAACACGCAGGAAAACGCCTTCGTTTTCTGGAAGGGAGAGAGAAGGAAGGGGCCATGTCATCGTATGCCATTCATTGGCTGCATAGAATCGTTTGTTTTTAGTTAATGCAACTGTTTCTTGATTACTGGTAATGATAAAGAGATCCATAGAAAGGGGTTCGTCTCCACTGAGACGGAAGTGAGTCCAAAAGGTTTGTTCAGAGGGTGGGAGACGATAGAGAACGGAATCAGGTGTTAAATCTACAACATCCGCTTTGGAAAAGGTGTATCGTATCGCATATCGTTTGGGATCATCCCATTCGGGTCGGATTTTATAAGGAAGCGAAAGAGGAAGTGGATCCATGGATACCCATTTCATTTATGAAACAGTGATTCAATTTTACAACAAAAATTGAATCATCGTGCAACATCGAAAAAAGATGCCATGAATATGCGTTGTTTGTCTCGAGTAACGGATAATTCTACTACGCTTCATTTTGCAGATCAACGACACAAGTTCTATTTGGAATCGCGTTGTGGTCGTCCGACTCTTCCGAACACGGATGTTTGTTTGAGGTGTTCCGTGAAAGTAGAATCGTGTACGAACCAGAATTCGCGATCCTTTCTCCATGGGAAAGTATATGAACTCATTCCTCCAACGTCCCATTTGTATGGGGGAGCGTGGTATATGGAAGGAGTTAAGAAATGGGGTGCACCATCTGCGGATCGGATCGAATATGCTAAGCAATTTCAAATGGAGGCACGGGGTGAATATGTGGTTATGCCGCAGGGAAGTACTCTGCTAGATAAACAAGTTAAAGCAATCGACGAGTCTGTTCCCATAGAGATGCCGCGTGCCAAGAAAGAAGAAAGCGACAAGCCACGAAAACCAAAGATTGGAAAACAAAAGCCTGTCGTGGGGGATACAGAGGTTATCCAAGAACCAGCTGCAGCACCAGTGCCAGCACCAGAACCAGTAAAAACGAGAAAACCACGAAAGAAGCCAGAGATCGGTCCTTCCGCCCTTTTACCCCTTCACAAGGAGGTAGTTCTTCCTACGCACATGGAATCGGCGATCGAGGAGTTTGATACGGATGGATTTGAAGTGGAATATGTTCGGCTGTCTACGTTTGAACATGAATCGCAGACATACTTTCGCGATTCGAAAAAGAATAAACTATACAAGAAAATCAAAGATAAAATGATTGGATCGTATGTGGGGCGATATGATCCTGATACGGATTCGATTCACACGGATGTTCCTGATTCTGATTGCGAATAGCGGAGACGATTCGCAATACTTTCATTTATGAAACAGATTGCGAATCATAAAGTGGATGAATCATAGAGAGTGTAAACAAAAATCAAGGGACAGGAATAGAATGGCGACGCCCACCTGTCGTTTTTGTTATTCTTATAAGCCACCAGGATTCATTCAACCTGTATGCAATATATCTGTTATGGATCTCTCCACGATATGTTCGCAATCAACCATTACCAATAATAATACACAGACGAACTGTTCGGCACTCTTATTGGCGAAACAGCAACAGTTTCAGCTTCAGAACCAGAGTACGATCCTTAGTAGTACAATTCAAAGTACGATCAATAATGCGGCGTCGATCAATAGCACGGTGTATGGACAATTGCTAGATCTGAGAAATCAGAGATATGCTCCGTATCAACCGTATATTCCAGAGGTTATGCCTGAGTCGGTATTACAACTTCAGAGGATGACGGCGAATGTAGGAAATACAATGCCGAATATTATGAAGTGCAAGGGAAGTCAGAGTGTGACACGTTAAGGGTGATAGAAAAATAACAAAAATAAGATATGATTCTTATTCTTTTTATTTGATACTTTTTATGATATTTCTGACTCTAGTATTTTATGGAAAGGGGTGTGGGGAGACGTTAGTATCCCCACTTTACTTCTTGGCTGGAACAATGACCTTCTTCTTGACTACCGTCTTGCGTGGAACGGGAACAGGCTCCACGTCGTCTGCGTCCTCGTCGTCTACGGACTGCGAAGCTGCAGGTTGCGATGCCTGTGGCATCATAGCGGCAACCACGGACGGCTTTGAAGCGGGCTGAGAGAAGGCAGCGTCATCATCGATCTCATTCTTCTCGTCCTCATCCTCCTCATCCTCCTGAGGCGGCGGTGCGGAACCGAGACCCTTGAAGGCAAAGTCGTTCATCTTCTCAGGCAGCTTGTGAATCGCGATCTGCTTCGCACGCCACGTCAGGCCAAACTTGGAACCGGCGAACCAGACACCACCGCACTCGATGATGGCCGTGATCTGAGTTCCCTTGACAATCAGATCCTCGACGGGAACACCCTTGTACGGAGTACCCTTGAGATCGTAGAACTTGGTGTCCCACTCACCGTTGCGCTTTGGCAGCTTGACTTTCATGTTCGGCGGGTACGACAGGACATTGCCCTCCTTGTCCTTGCTGTACTTGAGAGTTGGAGTGTAGAATGCTTTGATGACCTCCTTGTTGAGATCCGCCTTGAACCACGCCTTGGAGTTCTTGACGCCCTCATTGATCATCAGCTCATCGAGTTGCTCAAGAACCGCCTTGAACTCCTGCAACTCGGGACGCTGCTCCTGACCACGGAACGACAGATCGACGGAGTACTCGTTGGTTCCCTGCTGATTCTGGAAGGCGTTCAAGCCAAACGGCGAGGACATGGCAACCGCGGATTGCATGACCAGACGACCGCCATCGTAGTTCAGATAGGCCTGCTTTGCACCGCTCTGCAGAACGCGAGGGGCCGAGATGGTGATCGACTTGGAGTTGAAGGTAGACGGGTAAACAACAGCTGACATGATTGGAAGGTTGATGACTTACTCTGAGCAAAAATCGATCGTCAAATTTTATTTTTTTGGCGTAAAATTCTCATTTTTTGTCAAATTTGCAGCATCATGATGTATATGACGGCATCATGTGGGAGAAGCCTTCTATGAAAATCATCCGACCATCATGAAAATAGTTCTAGTCCAGTCAGATCGTGCCGGATACCGTAGTGTTTGATACAATTTGCGACTCATTTCAATAAAAAAAAGTCCGGAAGGAGTCTGGTTTAGGTCTTGGGACCCTATTTAATAATAAAATTTGACGGTCATTTTTGCCTCAGTAAAGGTCATAGCGCGTCTAATGTCGTCAAATACTTCCACCGGTACTAGTACAATGAGCAAGAACACCTCCGCCGCCAAGAAGGTCACCAAGAAGTCCGATGCCCCCGTTGCCGAAGTCGCCCCAGTTGCCGCCGCTGTTGCTGCCCCAGCTGCCAAGAAGGCCGCTGCCAAGCCAGTCGCTGCTGCCCCAGCCGCCCCAGTCGCTGTTGCCCCAGTGGCTTCGGCGGTTGCGGTCGAGGCCCCAGCGGCCGAGACCAAGACTGTCGACCAGGAGATCTCGGCTCTGATTGCCGTCTTCCAGTCTCAGCGTGATCAGTCGGTTGCCGCGATCAAGTCGCTGCAGAAGCTCCAGAAGCGTGTCTCGAAGGAGGTCAAGGAGGCTGGTCGTCGTCGCCGTCGTGCCAAGAAGGAGGATGAGAACGGCGTCCCAAAGGAGAAGCGTCCGACCATCTTCACTACCCCTGTGACGCTGAAGGATGACCTCTGCGGCTTCCTGAACAAGGCCAAGGGCTCGCAGATGACCCCAGCGGATGTGACTCGTGCGTTCTCGGCGTATGTTGACTCGAACAAGCTGAAGGACGCCGAGAAGGGCCACACCATCCACCCAGACGCCGCGATGCGTAAGGTTCTTGGTGTTAAGGACGGCGAAACTTTGACTTATAGAAATATCCAATCATATTTGTACAAGCTGTACGTTCTCCCAGAGAAGAAGAAGGCTGCCTCGGCGTAAATTCTCGCCTAAGGACAAAAAAATATAAAAATCAAATAAAATACTCCAGGAAAAACATAATACATAAAAATGTATTATTTTTCACCTATTATCGTTATATTTTTTCAATAATAGCTGTTTTACTACAGATCCAAAATTCAAATGTATAACCATCTCGAAGGATAGCATCTCGTTTACAGTTATTTTGTTCCAGCTGTTTCTGATAGGTATAAGGAGATTTAACTTCAATAAATCGTTTTTGACTTGGAACATAAATATCAGGATAATATCGATGAGTTTTTCCTTTGAACTCATACATGCATTTGGGCATGATCTTAACACTATTTGTTATGTCTGATTCGGGAATGGTTTGAAGTAGTTCATCTAATGCTACGTTTTCGTATCCTTGATATGTAATAATGGTTCCAGAAGGAAGAGTATACTCTTTCCTCTTAAATGCGTTTTTGGTTTTCCTTTCAAAGATCTCTGCATTATGCATAACATCTTTATCTCCATAGCGTTCTTCACATGTTTTATCTTTTTTGTCTTTTATTTCCTGACATTGGAGTGGATTCGATGCTCCATAGCGTTCTGTCATTGTATTTCGAATGCGTTCTTGCATAGTAGATAATTGTAATACTTCTTCTGTTCCATAGCGTTCCATATTTGTTTCTCTACGCTTTGCCAAGATGTCTGCGTTTTGTAGGGCATTTTCCGTACCAAACCGTTCGATATTTGTATTAACCCGTTTTTGTTTGATCTCTATATTATTCATTGCATATTCACTTCCATAACGTTCTATCATGGTTTCTTTTCCTTTATCGCGTATTTCTTTCACCTGCAAAGTGTGTTCTGTACCATATCTTTCAAGATTTGTTTTCTTTGTTTTTTCTTTCATTGAATTCAATGATGGTATATTGGTTGTTCCGTATTTTTCCATACATGTTTTATTTCTTTTTTCTTTGATTTCCTTTGAGTGTAAGGCATTAATTACTCCATAACGTTTCAGCATCGTTGCTTGTCTCTTCTCTACAATGCATGTTGGACACTTATGTTTACTTTCAACCCGATGAATTTCACAAAACGGCATATAGTACAAGAACAAAGAAGAAAGTTAATCAAATTTCTTAGGGTACGACAACTTTCAGGCTTTTTAGTGATCCTATTAAGAGTATAATTATCTCAAATCTTTTTAATCTATTTTATTAGATTTAGTATGGCATATTACACTGCAAACGAGTGTAGGCCACCCTATCAACCCCCTCCCCAATATCCATCTCCGTATGGACAGGGCTGTTTTTATCATCAGCCCCCCTTGCCGCAGTATCCCTTGATATCGATGGCAACCGGTACGACGGGTAACACGGGAGCGACGGGATACACGGGATACACGGGTCCAACGGGTGCAGTTGGAACAGGTCCAACAGGTCCAACAGGAACTACCGGTTCAACGGGGTCTACCGGTTCATCAGGTTCCACGGGAACATCAGGTTCCACCGGTTCGACGGGTCAGACAGGACCTACGGGTGGAACCGGCCCTACCGGTCCTATTGGAACTGGAACGACAGGTCCAACAGGATCTACGGGAGAAACCGGTCCAACCGGCCCTATTGGAACCGGTACGACAGGACCGACAGGCGAAACAGGTCCAACAGGACAAACAGGCGCAACAGGTCCCACGGGACAAACAGGTGCATCAGGTGCGACAGGTGCGTCAGGAGCAACGGGTCAGACAGGTCCTATTGGACCGACAGGCCCAACGGGGCGAACAGGTGCAACGGGACAGACAGGTCCCATTGGACCGACAGGCCCAACCGGTTTTACAGGTACAACTGGATATACAGGATCAACTGGTGCAACCGGTCTAACGGGTGCAACGGGCCTAACGGGTGCAACGGGATACACTGGAACAACGGGACAGACAGGTTCGACAGGTGCAACGGGTCGATCGGGTCCCACGGGTCAAACCGGTCCAACAGGACAAACGGGTTCCACGGGTTCAACGGGTGCGACAGGACGAACGGGTCCAACTGGACAGACGGGTGCCACGGGATCAACCGGTCTCACTGGATACACGGGTCCAACTGGTCCCACGGGGCAAACGGGAGCAACCGGTCTAACGGGTGCAACGGGTGCAACAGGACGAACCGGTCCCACTGGATACACAGGTCCAACGGGTCCCACTGGGCGAACCGGTCCCACTGGATACACGGGTCCAACAGGATACACGGGTCCCACTGGTGAAATGGGACCGACAGGAACCACAGGAGAAACAGGTCCAACGGGTGAAACAGGACCAACAGGTGAAACGGGTACAACAGGAACCACGGGAGAAACAGGTGAAACAGGAATGACGGGACCTCCAGGTCCGACAGGTGTGACAGGTTCCACAGGTCCGACTGGATATTCGGATCGATTCAATACAAGAACGACCAATACAGTCATTCTCAGCCCCATTCTGTTGGGTACCATCACCATTGTCGTAGAGAAACAGTTGGCATACCTTCCAGGAAACACGGTCGTTGTTGTCTCGTCTACCGATCTCTCAACTAGTTTTGAAGGAACGGTCCAGAGCTATTCAAGAACCACTGGTGTTATGGTCATACGTAGGGTCATTAATATTCTACAAGGTGATTTCAGTGTACCTGCAGTATTTAGGGTAAACTTGGATGGTATTGATGGCCCGACGGGTACCACAGGTACGACAGGAACCACGGGAACCACTGGTACGACAGGAACCACTGGTACAACGGGAACCACGGGAACCACTGGTACAACGGGTACAACGGGTACAACGGGACGAACGGGTACCACGGGTACCACGGGTACAACGGGAACCACGGGAACCACAGGAACCACTGGAACAACCGGTACCACTGGAACCACGGGTACGACTGGAACAACCGGTACCACTGGTACAACGGGTACAACTGGTACCACTGGAACCACGGGTACCACGGGAACCACGGGTACAACAGGACGAACAGGTACCACGGGAACCACTGGAACCACGGGTACAACCGGTACCACAGGTACAACAGGAACCACGGGTACAACCGGTACCACAGGTACAACGGGAGCCACAGGAACGACCGGTACCACAGGTACAACGGGTACCACTGGACGAACGGGTACAACGGGTACCACTGGTACAACGGGTACAACGGGTACCACGGGTACAACGGGAACCACAGGTATGACTGGAACCACGGGAACCACAGGAACAACGGGAACGACGGGATCCACTGGTACCACTGGACCAACGGGTCAAACGGGAACCACGGGAACCACGGGAACCACTGGACGAACTGGTACAACGGGTACGACGGGAACCACAGGTATGACTGGTACAACGGGAACCACAGGAACCACAGGAACCACAGGAACCACGGGTCAAACGGGTACCACGGGAACCACGGGAACCACTGGAACCACGGGAACAACCGGTACAACTGGTCAAACAGGAACCACGGGAACTACGGGAACAACCGGTACAACCGGTACGACGGGTCAAACAGGAACCACGGGAACCACAGGTCCGACGGGTCCAACAGGACGAACGGGAACCACGGGTACGACGGGAACCACTGGATACACTGGTGAAACAGGAACCACAGGAACCACAGGAACCACGGGACCAACGGGTCGAACGGGTACCACGGGTACAACGGGAACCACTGGAAGAACCGGTACAACAGGAACCACAGGAACCACGGGTACGACAGGTACGACTGGAACCACAGGTACAACGGGTACAACGGGAACCACAGGAACCACGGGTACCACAGGAACCACGGGTACCACAGGTACAACTGGAACGACGGGAACCACAGGTACAACGGGAACCACTGGTACAACGGGTACAACAGGAACCACTGGTACAACGGGAACCACGGGTACGACAGGTACAACGGGTACGACAGGTACCACAGGAACCACAGGTACCACGGGAACAACAGGAACCACAGGTACGACGGGTACCACAGGAACCACGGGAACCACAGGTCCAACAGGAAGCGTCTATCCAACTTATACGACGAGTGCGATTACCATCGCCCCTGTCGATCAAGGATCTCTCACGTTTACCGTGAAAGATGGACTGGCGTATACTCCTGGATGCTCCGTGTCGGTTACCGCGGTTTCATCGGGTAGCACCGTTCCCATCTTGGGAAGCTGGAATCAAATCCAAATGCCATCGGCGATTACCGCAACGTACTATCAGTTGGCAACCCGCGATATTTCAGGCGCGAATCAATATCGTTATCCAATTGCATGGTCGCTAGTGGGTTCGAACAATGGATCGACCTGGTATTTGATGGATTCTCGAAGCAACCAGACATCGTGGCAGTCCTCTGCCAATGGTGGAAATCCAGCGACGTACAATACTTATGCGATTGCCTCACCAGCATCGTATTCGTATTATCGACTGATCACTACACAGCTCAACACGGTTGCTGGAGGAAATCAGTATGCGTATTTCGCACTGACGGCATTCAATCTGTGCACGGGAACCACATTGGCGAACTCGTTTATTACAGATGGATCGGTCTATCCTCCCACAATGTCCTCAAACGTTTCAGGCGGATACACGTTATCATCTTCCATAACAGATCCAGAAAACAGCGGTAATGGATTCTTGTATTGGTTGACACAGAATAACGGACAGACACTGGGTAGCATCAATCAGAGCTATTTTAGGGACATCCCCCCAGCAAATTACCCTACTCCCAATAATGCCTACACAGGATCCACTTCAACGTCGTATACTACGCCAGGCAACACGGGACGATTCCAAGCGACGGTAACGTCCTATAATTCTCTGACGGGTGTCATGAGTGTGAATCACATTGTGAGCCTCACAGGAACATTCACTGCCTCATCGGTCTATTGTGTGAACTTGAGCGGTGATCAGGGAACCACAGGAACCACGGGTACAACGGGAACCACAGGAACCACGGGTACGACAGGAACCACAGGTACAACGGGAACTACAGGAACAACGGGAACGACAGGAACCACTGGTACAACCGGTACGACGGGTACCACAGGAACAACAGGTACCACTGGAACCACAGGTACCACGGGAACCACGGGAACAACGGGTACCACTGGTGCAACTGGATCAGTGTATCTGTCAGCAACGACGGGTGAGGTCATCCTTACACCAACACTCCTGGGAACAGTTTCTGCGACGGTCACCACGGGCATGGCGTACACGGAAGGAACCTCGGTGACGGTTACCAGCAGCGTACCCTCCACCGTGTACTACATGGACATTACCGCTCCATCCAGCAGCATTAGCTTCACACAGGATTCTGTTGTGGAACTATTCATGATTGGTGGTGGAGGTGGTGGTGGTACGATCCATGCAGGTGGTGGTGGTGCAGGTTCGTATTATTACACCAATGGCGTGCCGATTTCCATTCCATCAGGAACCCAGTTGGACATAACAGTGGGTGCGGGAGGTCTAGGAGGAACAAGCGGACCAGTTGTTCAAGCCAATAACGGTGGCGATACCTATATCCAAGTCGGCGGCGTAGACTTCCAGGGCCTTCGTGTCAAGGGTGGTGGTGCAGGTGGAAGTTCGGGCGGAACAGGTTTTGTAGGTGGATGTGGTGGTGCAGGTGCCAGTTATAATAGCAACGGTGTGATTTCAGGTGGAACATCGAATGCCGTTCTAGGAAAGGCGGGCAGCGTAGGAACCGCTGGTGGTAATGGATATGCCAACCAAGGTGCAGGTGTTCTTGCAGGTGGTGGCGGTGGTGGTGTAGGAGGCCAGGGACAGAGTGTTCTTGGAGGATCCAACCCCAGCGGAGGACGCGGAGGTGCCGCGTACGCGTTGTCCATGCTGAATACCCCAATTGCAGTTGGAGGTGGTGGTGGCGGTGGTTGCTGGGATGCCGTGGGCGGAGGCGTTGCAGGTGTAGGAGGCAGCGTCGTCATCAATGGATTGACGGTTCAAGTGGGAGGAACCGCGTCGACTGGTACATCGGGCAATCAGACTGCCAAGGGTGGAAACGCTGTGGCGAACACGGGTTCGGGTGGTGGCGGTGGCGGTTCATTCAGTTGCTATGGAGGTGATGGATCGGCGGGTCGTTGCATTCTGAAGATCATGAGCCCAGTATCCAGCAACCCCATCAACGTCGTCAGTGGTGCGGTTTCGGTTCAGAACTATTCCAATCCAAACGGTGGCTTGAATCGCTTTCAGGGCATGGTATCATCATACAACAGCCTGACAGGTGATATCGTGATTGGAACAATCGGAAACATCAGTGGATCGTTTGTTAACCCAATCCGATACACGGTGAACTTGGGCGGCTATGACGGTCCAACGGGAACCACGGGAACCACAGGTACCACGGGTACAACCGGTACCACAGGAACCACAGGAACCACTGGTACAACGGGTGTAACGGGTCCAACAGGTCATGCGGATCGTTATCACACTTCGTCCTTGGTACCGATAACCTTTAACAATTACCCCATTCTGGGAGGATCAGTGTCCTTCACGGTTAGAACGTTCCTTGCCTACCTTCCTGGAAACAGTGTGGTAGTCATTGATTCGAATAACATCCAGAATCGTTTTGAGGGTGAGATACAATACTATGATACAGAGACGGGTAATATCACCATCTACAACATACGTAATGTGCTTCAATCCGTTCCATTTGGAACTTCCATTTACAACGTTAACTTGGATGGTATTGACGGTCCGACGGGAACAACGGGTACCACGGGAACCACGGGTACGACTGGAACCACAGGAACTACTGGTACCACAGGAACTACTGGTACAACCGGTACGACTGGTACAACGGGAACCACTGGTACAACGGGAACCACGGGAACCACAGGTACCACGGGTCCAACTGGTTATGCAGATCACTATGTATCTCGTACGTTAACGCCCATCAATATCTCGCCGATTAATTTGGGTGGAACGACCATCCCCTTCCAGGTGGATCATAGTTTGGCGTATATCTATGGAAACGGTGTCCTTGTGGTGTCGAACGCGGATCCTTCCAACTCGTTTCAAGGAACATTGTATTCGTATGATTATTCGACGGGAATGATGGTCCTTGGAAACATTCAGAACATTCGCGGTGGTGTATTTGATCTGGTTGATGTTTATAACGTTGGTCTGAACGGTGTCGATGGTGGAACGGGTCAGTCGGGAACCACGGGTACCACAGGTATGACTGGTACGACGGGAACCACGGGTACAACTGGTACCACAGGAACCACGGGTACAACTGGTGAAACCGGTACCACTGGTACAACGGGAACCACGGGAACCACAGGAACAACGGGTACAACGGGTACAACGGGTACAACGGGAACCACTGGAACCACAGGAACAACGGGTACCACGGGTACAACGGGAACCACTGGAACCACAGGAACAACGGGTACAACTGGAACTACTGGTACAACCGGTCCAACAGGATCAGTTTATGTATCCTATACCACGTCTGCGGTGTCATTGACGCCCACACAGGGTGGTTCCATCAGCACGACGGTGACATCTGGAATGGCGTATACCATTGGAACATCGGTCACGGTAACATCGACAAGTGCGGTGAATACAGGTCTGTATAACTTTAGTGAATTCACCTTCACACCGAACGGTGCGATGGGTCGATCGGGACCAACGGTGTTGACGTACAACACAACTACGTATCCGTGGATTCCAACCTACTTGTCTCTATCGGCGGGTATTCAGCATTGGACGGTCCCTGCAACGGGATCATACACGTTGACAGCGGCAGGAGCGAAAGGTGGTTCATCTTCATCCTATTCTGGTGGCAACGGTGTGATCGTTTCAACAACCACCAATCTGACACAGGGTAATGTGATTTACATTCTCGTTGGTCAATCGGGAACGAACTCTACACAGGGTTCGGGTGGTGGTGCAACATACATCGTGAAATACAATGGCGGTGCCACATCATCTGCATCTTCGTACACGATCCTTCTAATTGGAGGAGGCGGAGGCGGTGCATCTCAAAATAATAACGGTGGTAATGCAGTTATTACAACAACAGGTGGTGTAGATCCGCCATATAACGGTCAATCTTCGTATAACACCGCTGCTACAGGAGGAAATGGTGGTAATACATGGGTCGCCAACGGTGGTGCAGGCGGTGGTGGTTGGTTGACAGATGGAGCACTGGGAGGATCTGGTTCTGTTGCACAATCCTTCTTGAATGGAGGTGTTGGAGGAGCTGGTAATCTCGGCCCTGTAGGTGGTTTTGGAGGTGGTGCGGGTTCAGAGGACAATCAAAACTGGGGCTTGGGTGGTGGTGGTGGCTACTCAGGAGGTTCATCTGGTGGAGCTAATACTCCAGTATGGGTATGGCAGAACACAGGATCAGGTGGCGGTGGTTCGTATGATATCAATGGATCTTCGAACAATGCAACTCTGAATACCACCCTTGGAACTGCGGGATACAACGCGGGAACGGGCTTTGCAATGGTTGCGTCCAATATTGTTTCAGAAACCGTGCTCAATCGCTTTCAAGGATATGTTACATCGTACAATTCGGAAACGGGTGCCATAACCATTAGTCAAATTGCAAATGTATTTGGATCCTTCAGTTCCGCTACCGTTTACAATGTTAACTTGGGAGGCATTGATGGAGCAACGGGTACGACTGGAACCACCGGTACTACGGGAACCACAGGTACAACTGGAACTACTGGTGAAACCGGTACAACGGGTACAACTGGAACCACGGGTACAACTGGTACTACAGGAACTACTGGTGAAACTGGTACAACCGGTACGACTGGAACCACAGGTACAACGGGAACCACAGGAACTACTGGTGAAACCGGTACAACTGGTACGACTGGAACGACCGGTACAACTGGAACAACAGGTACCACTGGTGAAACCGGTACAACAGGTACGACTGGAACCACAGGAACAACTGGAACAACTGGAACAACTGGAACAACCGGTACAACTGGTGAAACTGGTACAACTGGAACCACAGGAACAACTGGAACAACAGGAACAACAGGAACAACTGGTGAAACTGGTACAACCGGTACAACAGGAACAACTGGTACCACAGGAACCACGGGTACAACTGGTGAAACCGGTACAACGGGAACCACGGGAACAACTGGTACCACTGGTACAACAGGAACAACTGGTGAAACCGGTACAACCGGTACAACAGGAACAACTGGTACCACAGGAACCACGGGAACCACAGGTACAACGGGTGAAACTGGTACGACTGGTACAACGGGAACTACGGGAACCACCGGTACCACTGGTGAAACTGGTACAACCGGTACGACTGGAACCACAGGAACCACAGGAACTACTGGTGAAACCGGTACAACTGGAACCACAGGTACAACAGGTACGACTGGTATCACGGGTACAACGGGTGAAACCGGTACAACCGGTACCACTGGTACCACGGGAACAACTGGATCAACAGGTACCACGGGTACAACGGGTGAAACCGGTACAACGGGAACCACAGGAACCACAGGAACAACGGGTACAACAGGTGAAACCGGTACGACTGGAACAACGGGTGAAACGGGTCCAACAGGTACAACAGGTGAGACCGGTACAACTGGTACTACGGGTGAAACGGGTCCAACCGGTGCAACAGGTGAAACGGGTACTACGGGTACTACGGGTGAAACGGGTCCAACCGGTGCAACAGGAACCACGGGAACCACGGGAACCACTGGAACCACAGGTCCAACGGGATCAACCGGTACAACAGGA
>Ga0214921_10007822_pt1 | contig 14107 bp, 8 predicted proteins | sample LL1505_MetaG_FD_177992 | JGI IMG/M metagenome (GOLD analysis project Ga0214921, IMG submission 177992) | Freshwater microbial communities from Lake Lanier, Atlanta, Georgia, United States - LL-1505 | ecosystem: Environmental > Aquatic > Freshwater > Lake | place: USA: Georgia | collected 2015-05-28 | reverse complement strand
GAACCCTCGCTCAGGTCTATTGCATGAATTTTTCCTTGGGTAACCGTGCGCTTGAGCAGTGAGGTCATCATACCTACGCCGCATCCCAATTCCAGAACCGATGAACGCGGGTTTAGGCCCAGCGTTAGTAACCGTTTATAAACTCCGTAGATTCGGTCGTTAATGCCCGTTTCCACTTGCTGCTGAACATAAGCATCGTAGAAAGTCTGTACCTTATTCGATGCCATTGGATGCCTTCGTTACGTACGTGTTTTTCGCCGGTAGGTAAAAGAACTCATGAAGCAAGGTGTTGCTTTTAATGCGTTTTGGACGAGCTAGGTTCCAGTGTTTAACGGTATCGGCTACCTCGATGCGCGCATCGTAGATTTGTATGTTTTTTCGCGACGTTATAGAACCTGGAACGTATTCAAAAACAAAAGCCTTGGCCTTGGATGTACCTAACTCATCGAATTCAGGCCATTCAAAATAGCGGACTGGGGTATGTTTTTCAATGGTAAAAAAAGCGCGGTACGCAGAATTTCGAATACGGTATCCCACCACAAAGTCTTGGAATTGCGCAGAAGTAATCGAGGCAAACGATATTTCTAAGGGCAGGTAAGGGGAGGAGGGCACAGCAATCGGAGGCGATAATTGGTCTAAGCCACCATCATAGTAAAAAAGAAGGTTGTGATTTCCCACGAAACCAATCTCCGCCAATTTAGCGGAATTTGCATTTTTAGCAGCGGATTCCAATGCGTGCTCCAATCGGTTTACGGCTATGATCGCATCTTCTTTACCGTCTCCATCCATGGATGCCCGTAGGATTTGAAGCCCGTATTTTTCAGTTACTGGAATTTGTAATTGCGCTTCCACATGGCGACGCGCTCGGGTTTCAAGGTCTTCGTTGGAGTTGGACTGGGGTTTTGGGGTATCGATGGGTGCTTTCGGTGGACGGTCTGTGGTACAAGCTACCAACAGTACAAACCATGCAAGGATAAGACTATACTTCATGACCTACGATTGATTCTACAAGGGTTAACGCTTGCTGCAACTGTTCTTCACGACCGATATTCCCCGTATCTATAACCACCGCATCGGCGGCTTGCTTTAACGGACTTATCGCTCGTTGGGTGTCGAAGGCATCGCGTAGGGATAAATTGTCACGCACTTCCTGCAGCGTAGTTTGGGCATTGTTCTTTTGCATTTCAAGGAACCTGCGTTCACTCCGAATTTCAAGCGCCGCGGTAATGAACAACTTTAACTCGGCCTGGGGAAAGACCACCGTGCCTATGTCGCGACCATCCATTACGATTCCCCCGTTCATGCCCATCGCGCGTTGCAATTCTACCAATTTTTCGCGTACCGCGCCAATCGCTGCCACCGAGGACACGATTTCTGACACCTGAGATTCGCGTATTTCGCGGCTGACGTCACGCCCGTTGAGCAGTAAGTGCTGCCCCGAATCGGCACTGAATTGAAGCTGAATTTCTGACAATTTTGCGGTGATGGCTCCGGCATCCACGACATTTCCCGCCACCCACTGATTTTCAAGCGCGAACAGTGCCACCCCCCGGTACATGGCGCCTGAATCGATGAACACGTAACCGAGCGCCTTCGCTAAATCTTTACCCAACGTGCTTTTCCCGCTTGAGGCATAGCCGTCAATCGCAATGATGATTTTTCGCTTCGAAGCCATGGCTCCAAAGGTAGCTATTTGGCGTGAATGTTTGCCGTTTTCGCAGGATGCCCCCTCAATTACTCGCGAATGAAGGGTAGGATGGAAGCGCGATTTTCGTTGTAAACCCCTAAGAAATATTTTCCAGCGGCCAGTTTTCTGGACATTTCTACCGTCGTTTTCACGGTGCCGTTCGCTGCACCTAGCAAAAACGAAGATACCAGTTTGCCTTCTGCGGTAAACAATTTCCCGTCGACATGATCGCCAATCACCCCAAGTATTTCGATTTCAAACGTTCCTTTGTTGGGATTTGGATAGAGTAAGTTGATCTTGAATCCCGTTAAATCCTCCAATCCTTGCGTTGAGAGTACTTCCACTTGAACCGTTCCAATACAGCCGTTAACATCCTTAACATAACAGGTATAAATACCAGGCGCCAAATTGCTGAACAAGCTTCCGGAGTAATAATTTGTACCGTCAATGCTGTAGGTGTAAGGCATATTCCCACCGTTTCCGCTCAGGGTGAGGGTGCCATTTGAACCGGTGGATGGTGTGGCGATTCCAGAGGCCACTACTTGGGTAGGCGCCACAATGGTGGTTTGAAAGGATTGAGAACAGCCATTGGCATCATGCACGACAACGGTATAACTTCCTGCGGTTAAATTATTGAAGGTGGAGGCCGCAGCAAAGGCTGAACCGTTTAAGCTGTAGGTATAGGGAGCCGTTCCTCCGGTGGTAGAAGTAACAATCGACCCGTTGCTTAATCCAAAACAACTAATGGCCGTAGGAATGGCATTCAAGGTAAGGGCGGTAGGTTGCGTAATGACTACACTTGTTGTTCCAACACAACCTTGCGCATCTTTCGCATAAAACGTGTACGTGCCCGGTGCCAAATTTGAAAACGTGCTAGATGCTTGATACGTAGATCCATTTTGCGAGTACGTATATGCCGCTTGTCCGCCACTCGCGCTAAGTTGCACCGAACCGTTGGCGGCACCGTTGCAAGTCACTTGGGTAGCTGTTCCCGTAGCCGTAATCGTAGTCGTAGGATTCAGTGAAAATGATCCGCTACCTGCACATCCACCGTTATCTGTTACCGTGTAATTGATGGTTCCTGCGGGCAAATTGCTGAACACATTGCTTCCTTGAGAAGCGCCCCCGTTAAGGACATAGCTGTAAGGGGCAGATCCTCCGCTTACCGTTAAGGTGATTTGTCCATTTGAAGTAGTACAACCAGGAGCTGTGTTTACGGTGTAGGTGATGTTCAATACATTGTTGCCAATCGTTAGCGTGTACGTGTATGCATCGTTGCAGGTGTTTTCGTCTGGGCTTACTCCGTTAACCGAAAGGGATGTAAAGGTAAGGTTGTTCGCTCCAGCGGTTAACCCGCTTACGGTTACAAAGACGGTGTCCGTAGCGCCCACAGAGGTCAGCTGATTGGACACATAGTTTACATTGGTTGTCGCTCCATTCCCAACTTGCCAAGTGAAGGAACCACTCGTAACAGCATTGGTACCGTTGTTTTGCACAATTACGCCAAGCTGAGCCGATGAACCGCACAAACTTCCAGGATTTACCGGGAAAGCACCAACAATACTCATATCGGTAGCGTCGGGGTTCATGCGAATCGCGGAAACGCGGGTTCTGGTGGAATTAGCATCGCGATAAACGCCGCTATGGTAAAAGGTGACGCCATCAAATTCATCGATGGCCATGTGGTGATAATCTCCCCAACGGGTATCGCTTGTTTTGGAGGATGCTCCCGCAATGATGGTGGTTTCAGTCATGGTCATTTGGCCTAACGGATCACAGGGTTTTCTTCCCGTCATTTTAATGGATGGATATTCTCCTGCTGTCGTATTGCCTGCCGAATAGGCCATAATGATGTTGCCGTTTTTATCAATATTTATGGCCGGCATCCAACGGTTGGTGGTTCCTGGGGAATAGGTTCCTTCCTGGTAAAGAGACCAGTTGGCAGAGGTGCTTCCGGAGGGACGACGTAGCTCACACCAGCGAATTCCAGCGCGGTCATTTCCGTTCACATCCGTGGACAAACACGCCATAATGGTTTGATGGTCATTGAAAACCCGCATCGGTGCCTTGAACATTACCGGTTCGCGCAAAGGATCCAACTTAACGCTGGTTCCGGGTTGTGGTATACACGTAAAACTGGTTAATCCACAAAGTTTAGAATCGATTTCTGCAATGGCAATGTCCTGTATTTTGGCAACAGTGGCCGAAGAATTCGCCCAGTTGATGGTCATTTCCCAAAGCTCCAACCAATCGTTGGTAGGGCTATCAGGCGAACCGTTGGAGTGCGATTCATCGTCACGATGACGAATCCAAAGCGGCTTCATGCCAGCCGGAGCAGCGTTGTCACCTTCCAAATCGACCGGAGTAATGGACTGAAAACCAAAACCGTTCAACGAATAACCGATCGATACCCCAATAAACGGAGAAGCCGTTCCAGCCAATAAATTGCTTAGACGCATCGCATAAATTTTTGGAGGCCCGCCCTCATTGGTGGATACCAAAAACGCATCCGAAGTTTTGGAAAAACCCCACTTGGGATAATCCGGGAAGGCGGCGCATGTAAATTGATACGTGTAATATGCTCCTTGGGGATTGTTGGTTTGCGAAACGTGAAGAAACAAGATGTTTCCACTGGCAGCGAATTCCATTAAAAACCAGCGACGAGCAGGCTTGTAATACAATACAATCGGGTCACCGAATCCCGCAGGACCGCCCAACGTTTGCATGGTCAAGGAGTTTGCAATGGTAGCTCCCGTTAATTTATTAAAAATGCGATAAACGGCTCCGCCCCCAGAGTTGGTGGCTGCAATCGTGACCGAACTATCGGCGTCCACGGTTGGATCAGGCGGCGACATGTTTTGTCCCAGTCCTAGCCCTTGCCACACAATGGTAGCTGAGGCTGTTTTTTCCGTAGATTCATGCTGTTGCCAAACCCAATCAGGGTTGTGGGTTTGCGAATTATCTACTTGGATATCCTCTTTGCCTTTAAAATTAGGCTTAATCACCGTTTTGGTGGGTTGAGCGTCTTTCAAGGCAATGGGTACTAAATGACTAACGGTTGGGGTGAAATTTCCGTAGAATTCGGAGTTCTGAGCCAATACGAGGCTTGGTAAACAAGCTAAAAGGAGCGAAGTAAATTTTTTCATATTCGAATTAGAGCCCTAAAGTTACCGTAATTTTGAAACGAAACAATAACACGAATCACAGAATAATAAAACAATAACGAGCGCTTCATGATGAACTACAAAATTCTCCTTTCGCCGGCAAAGAATCTCAAAAAACAACCGTACATCAACATGGACTCCCTGTCAACGCCACGGTTCATGAACGAAGCGAAGTTAATTCACCGGGCGCTTTCGAAAATGAAGTTCCAACAAATCGTGGAAACGATGGGGGTTTCGGCTACTTTGGCCCGGGAAACCTTAGAAATGATTAAAATGTGGGACCACCGTTTTCAATACCGCGCAGTAGAGCTTTTCGATGGGGAAGTGTACCGGGGGTTGGCTGAGGAAACCCTGGATGCGTCGCAACGTTCCTGGATGAATGATCATGTGAGGATTTTATCCGGGCTCTACGGAATCTTGAATCCAGACGACTTAATCGCGCCGTACCGGCTGGAAATGAAAACAAAATTGAGCATAAAAAAATCGGAGAATTTATACCTCTTTTGGGGTGAAAAGCTCGCGAAACAATTAAAAAGCGAAGCAGCGTTTTTGGTGAATTTAGCTTCCGACGAATACAGCAAAGCGGTATTGCCTTACTGGGATAAAAGCCACGTGATTACCCCTGTTTTTATGGAAGAAAATTCCGGAAAACCCAAAGTGGTCATGATGTATGCCAAGAACGCACGAGGTAAAATGGCCCGTTTCATCGTTCAAAATCAATTGGAACAACTCGCCGATATTCAGGCGTTTGATTGGGATGGATACGGTTTTTCTGCCCAAAATTCCGACGAACATCGTTGGGTTTTTCTTCGGTAAAAGACAAAGCTACACCCCTTGTTCAACTTTTTTTCCTGCCAGATGTTTGAGTAGTATGCACCAACTCAAACGCACCCAAGTCGTCAAAACCGATCTCGCCACGTGCTGGGATTTTTTCTCCTCTCCCCACAATCTGGCTAAAATTACCCCGCCTTCCATGGGTTTTGTCGTGCGCACAGAGCTGCCGGAAAAAATGTACGAGGGATTAATGATTGAATACACCGTTAAACCCCTGTTAAACATTCCTATGCGCTGGGTTACCGAAATTAAAACAGTAAAAGACGGGTTGTTTTTCGTGGATGAACAACGGATTGGGCCCTACAAAATTTGGCACCACGAGCATCACTTCAACGACTTGGGAGATTCCGTAGAAATGACCGACATCGTGAGCTACGTGCTTCCATTGGGATTTTTAGGGAACATCATGCACGGGTTAGTCGTCAAGAAAAAACTGGAAACCATCTTTGCCTATCGTTTTGAGGCTGTCGAAAAGCTGTTCAATCGCCCAGCTTAAGTTTTTCGTACCTTTGAACCATGAAGTTCAAGGATTATCCGATACATCCGTCCATTTTGCAAGCCATAGAGGAATTGGGTTACAAGCGTCCGACCGACATTCAATACAAGGTAATTCCGCATATTCTTAACGGGGAAGATGTCATGGCCGTAGCGCCCACAGGTACCGGGAAAACCGCGGCTTTCGCCATTCCCTTGCTGCATCAAGTGCAAGCCAATGCCCACCGAAAAGGCGTGCAGGTTTTGGTGATGGTACCTACCCGAGAACTAGCACGGCAAATTGAACAGGTGTTTTTAGGTCTCAGCAAGCATTTATCCATTAGCATTCTTTCGCTGATTGGAGGGGTAGAGCAAGACCAGCAAATTAAAAAACTGCAAGAGCGCACCCAGGTGTTGATTACCACGCCGGGGCGAATGTTTGATTTGATCGCGCAAGGTTTTTTGGATTTATCCACCGTAAAAACATGGGTGCTGGACGAGGCCGATGTCATGCTTGATTTGGGCTTTGCCCGGGATTTGGTCGACGCTAAAAAAAAGCTCCCTAAACATAAACAAACCCTTTTCTTCACCGCCACGATTGACAAGAAAATCAAATCTTTAGCTTATGATCTCGTGCGCGATGCCATCCGCATCCAAATCACCCCCGGGAATCCTGTTTCGAAGAACGTGGATCATCAGGTCATGCTGGTGGAAATGGACGACAAACGCTTTTTCTTGGAGAACATCTTAACAGAATATCCGGAAGATCGATTTATGGTTTTCGTGCGCACCAAAGTACGGGCGGAACGCGTGCAAAAGGCCATGGAACGCATTGGGGTAAAGACTGAAATCTTGCACGGAGGAAAGGCCCAGGAGGAGCGATTTACTACCTTGGAAAGGTTTCGTTCCGGAGAAAACAAGATTCTCATTACCACCGATGTAGCTTGCCGCGGTATTGATATTCCCGAGGTGGAATACGTTATCAACTACGACCTGCCCGATAACCCTGAAAACTACGTCCACCGATGCGGCAGAACGGGAAGAGGTAACCGTCGTGGACAGGCCTTGAGTTTTTGCAGCACGGGCGAGCTTCCCTTGTTATCGGCGATCGAACACTACACGGGAACCGAAGTGGAACGCTTCGAATTAAGTGCCGAGGAATACACAGAAATCCTTAAAGACCGCTTAGATCCGGACGAGAATTGGCACAAGTTGATGAAGGAAGACGCGTCCGATGAATGGGATTAAACCGGTTTTTTGACCTCAAAATGCTTCGGATGCTTCACTTTTTCGGTTAACAAAGCCAGGTCGAGTACTTCGTGCATCGTTTCCACATAATGGATTTCCAACCCTTTGAGATAGCGCGCCTCGATTTCTTCGACGTCTTGCTTGTTCTGTTGGCTCATGATGATTTCCTTGATACCTGAGCGTTTGGCTGCCAGCAATTTCTCCTTGATTCCCCCAACCGGTAAAACATCGCCACGAAGCGTAATTTCTCCGGTCATGGCTAATTGCTTTTTTACTTTTCGTTGGGTAAAGAGCGATGCCAGGGAAGTGAGCATCGTAATTCCTGCGCTTGGTCCATCCTTGGGCGTAGCACCTTCCGGTACATGCAGGTGCACATCATAAGCGTTGAAAACCCCTTGTTGGAGGTCCAACCAATCGCAGTGGGATTTCAAAAAGGCCAGGGCAATAACGGCACTTTCTTTCATGACTTCGCCCAGATTTCCTGTCAGCGTCAGTTTACCGTTCCCCTCCGAAATGGAAGATTCGATGAATAGTACATCGCCGCCCACAGCCGTCCAGGCAAGCCCGGTCACCACACCGGCGACTTCGTTATTCAGGCTTTTCGTTGGGTTTCTTCCGGCTCCAAGAAAGGAGAAGATGTCTTGAACGCCAATATTTACCGTGTAGGGTTCGTCGTTGGCGATTTGCTTGGCCCGAGAACGCACCAGCTTGGCGATTTGTTTGTCCAACCCGCGAACGCCGGATTCCCCGGTGTAGGATACAATGACATGTTCCAAGGCCGCTTTATCCATGGAAAATTGCTTATTGGTAAGTCCGTGCTCTTTGAGTTGTTTCGGAATAAGGTGTTTTTTTCCGATTTCGATTTTTTCTTCGACCGTGTAGCCATTTACCTCAATGATTTCCATTCGATCCCGCAAGGGGCCTTGGATATCGCCCAAATGGTTGGCGGTGGCAATGAAAAGAACCTTGGAGAGGTCGAACTCGTTTTCTACATAGTTATCGTAAAAGGCAGCATTTTGTTCTGGATCGAGTACTTCCAGCAAGGCCGAAGAGGGGTCGCCGTGGTTTCCGCGCCCTAGTTTATCGATTTCATCGAGCACGAATACCGGGTTGGCAGATTCTGCTTTTTTCAAACTTTGTATCACCCTGCCGGGCATCGCGCCAATGTACGTTTTTCGGTGGCCTCGAATCTCGGCTTCATCGTGCAAGCCTCCGAGGGACATGCGCACATATTTTCTTCCTAACGCTTCTGCAATAGATTTTCCCAGCGATGTTTTTCCCACGCCGGGAGGACCATAAAAGCATAGAATGGGAGACTTCATGTTCCCGCGAATTTTTAGTACCGCCAAATATTCGAGTATGCGTTCTTTCACTTTTTCTAAACCTGAATGGTCGCGCTCCAAGATTTTCTTAGCCCGTTTTAGGTCGAGTTTATCCTGCGTATATTCATTCCATGGAAGATCGAGCAGTACATCCAAAAAGTTCATTTGTACCGTGTATTCTGCCCCTTGGGGGTTCATGCGCTGCAGCTTGTCCAACTCCTTGTAAAATGCTTTGGCTACCTTTTCATTCCATTTTTTCGCTTCGGCCCGTTCTTGAAATTCAGCCACATCTTGATCTTGGGGATTGTCGCCTAATTCATCTTGAATCGTTCGCATTTGTTGGTGCAGAAAATATTCCCGTTGCTGACGGTCCAAATCCCGTTTCACTTTGTTCTGAATTTCGTTGCGCATTTCAAGCATTTGGACCTCCAAGGTGAGGTGCTCCATCACTTGAACCACGCGTTTTTTCATGTCCATTTCTTCGAGCATGTCCTGTTTCTTGGCGACATCCGCGTTCATGTTGGAGGAAATGAAATTGATTAAAAAGGTAGGACTATCGATGTTTCCAATAGCAAATTGCGCTTCAGAGGGAATGTTCGGGCTGTCGCGAATGATTTGAAGGGCTAATTCTTTCACCGTATCAATCATTACTTTGAATTCTTGGTCCTTTTTGTCAAGGGTGACCTCCTTTAACACCTTCACTTTGGCCTTCATGTAGGGTTCCGTTTGAAGGGGAGTTACGATTTCAAAGCGGCGTTTCCCTTGAATAATGACGGTTGAACTGCCGTCAGGCATTTTCAGCAAACGGATGATCTCAGCTACGGTCCCTACCGTGTTCAGGTCCATGAAACTGGGAGACTCCTGGTCTTGGTTCTTTTGGGAAACTACGCCAATGATTTTATTTCCTTTATTGGAATCTTGAATGAGTTTTATGGATTTATCCCTTCCAACCGTTATCGGGATTACGACACCGGGAAAAAGAACGTTGTTGCGCAGGGGTAGAATGGGTAATTCTTTCGGGAAGGCTTGACGGTTAACCGATTCTTCCTCCTCGGCGGTGATGAGCGGTATGAAATCGGAATCGCCTTCGAGCGGAGTTAAATAGGAAAATGGGTTCAGGTGTTTTTCCATGGGATATTGTCATTTTGGCAGATTTCGATAAAAAAGAAGGCTTAAAAATCGATTCTACGGAATAAAATTAATGTTTCGCTTCGGATTTTCAAGACCTGTGCCAATCCGGAACTATGGAAAATGTGTCATGCATTTTATCGCTTAACGGAAGAATTGTATTTTTGTAAAAACCGAATCATGCGAAATTTTATTCTTTTAATGCTTTTTCTTTCAGGAAGTGGGATCGCTTTGGCGCAAGACACGACTTGGGTTCAAACGTTCACCTTTGACTCCATCACCAGCCGGCACGCTGTTTTTCATTTTCCGGCTTCCTTGGACACCCAGCGTTTTGAAAAAGTGCTGATGTACTATAAATTGAAATGCAGTCCTTTAACGACCTGGGACCAATACAATTGTGGTGAGTGGGATTATTTAACCTATACCCGAGTCTTCGACCATACCGGAACGTATGATTCCGTAAAACGGCAATCGGCGAAATACCTGGCGAATTGCGCTGCGCCCGCCGTTATTCCTTACAATACGCCGGTGGTTGCTCCGCAATGGTTTAACCTGCAACAGCATCAACAATCCTTTCGTTCCGGAGATCAACTGCAAGACCTGATGGTCAATGGCGGTTTGGGAAACACCAACCTGCTGTTTCATACGCAAAGCTATGGTGGGACGTATCAGTTTATCATTACCGCCCAAGAATTGATGTTAGCTGGAATTCAACCCGGAGATTTACAGTCTTTATCCCTTTACGTAAATAATGTAGGATTAAACGAGGGTTTGCCGTTCCCAAACATCGCGTTGAAAGCCACCAATTCCTCTGTATTGTCGGGTTTAGTTTCGGGAGGATTTACTTCCGTTTACGACCGCAATGTAGCTCCTGGAGCACTTCAATTGGGGGTGAACCACTTTTTGTTCTATCAACCCTTTACATGGGATGGAGTCCAAAACATTATTGTGCAATGTTCCTTTGAACAAGATGCGCCGTTGCAGACCCAAGCCAGTTTTAATGCGGAAAACAGTGGGGGTGTATCGAGCCGTTATTTTGATGGTGTGAACCGGGTGTTGGAATTCAATGGCACCAATTACGCCATGCTTGAGATGTCGGATACCTTAATTAACGGGGATATAACCATTGAATTTTGGGCGAAAGGGAATGGAAACTTGGCCAGCAATACTTCCTTTCTAGAAGCGTATGACACCTTAAACAATCGTATTTTAAATATCCACATGCCCTGGAGTAACAACAACCTTTATTGGGATGCAGGAAATACTACGGGATATGACCGCATCAACAAACCCATGAGTCCCCAAGAAGTGGACAACCAGTGGAACCATTGGGCTTTCGTAAAAAAACAATCCAGCGGTCAAATGTTCATTTATAAAAACGGTCATACATGGCATGCTGGGACCAATCTGAACCGAACTGTGGGCTACATTCATCGCTTCATTCTTGGGGCAAATATGAATTACACCAATAACTGGAAAGGGCAAGTGGATGAATTCCGTGTGTTTAGAACAGCGTTGGATTCTGCCACCATTTTAGCCAATTACAGTTCCAAAATCACGGGAGCTCATCCCAACTACAACGCATTGATGGTTTACTACGATTTTGATAACCAAAATTACGCAGACGATCGTTCCCCCAACGATTATAAATTGATGTTGTCGCACGGTTTTGATCCTATTGCGGGCAGCATGCTGAAGACTGCAGCGCCAGTTGCAGGGGTCCAAACCCTGAACGAACGTCCCTTGGTGGCTTTTGGTCAGGGAACCGTAAGCGGTCCATTGCAAACCGTAAATGTGTTGGAGCAAAAGACCATGGAACCGACGGTGGTTTTTGAATTTTCCCCCGTACATCGACACTTCGAAATAGTGCAATCCTACCGCATGGCGACCATTCCTAACGTATACGAATTCAACCCCGCAGGAAATGTGGTAACCACCACACCGGTGAATTATTCACTACAGCTCATCAACGATACCGTGGAATGCTACGAGAAGCCTTACGAAATCGTGCACGATGTAGAAATTGCCCGTTATATTACGCCTTATGGGATTAATTTTGACCTAGGTCCCCATGGTTTTTGTTGGATTTATGATGTCACCGATTACCAGAAGTATCTTCAAGGTGTGGTGGACTTGGCCGCGCACAATACGCAAGAATTGTTGGATTTAAAATTCGCTTTCATCAAAGGGATACCACCTCGGGATGTTCAGTCGCGTGAACCCATTTGGGCGGACTGGCGTTCGTACAATTTTGGTCAGATGGCAGGAGACGTTGTTCTACAAAATAAGCCGGTCATTTTATCCGATTCTTCGCAAATGTTCAAGATAAAAACACGGATGTCAGGTCATGGTCAAGTGGGGAACTTCGCCTGTTGTGAATGGGTAAATAACGAGCATGGGATTTCTGTCAACGGAATTCCAAGATACCAATGGAGTATTTTTCAAGTGAACGATTGTGGAGATAACCCAAACATTGGTCAAGGCGGTACGTGGCCCTATGATCGTGAAGGATGGTGTCCCGGAGATCGCGTTAAGGAACATGAATTTGAACTCACGCCTTATGTGCAGCCAGGGGATACCGTTACCCTTGACTACACGGTGAACGCCGTGCCTGCCGGAGATCCAGGACAAGCTGGAGGGAACTACATCGCTGCCTTCGATTTGATTTCGTACTCCGCTCCCAACTTTGCGAACGATGCCGCGATTCAAGATGTACTTAATCCCAACAACTGGGAGTATTACAGCAAGTTTAATCCAACCTGTTCGAATCCTCGTGTGGTACTTAAAAATACAGGATCTAATCCACTGACTTCGTGTTTGATACGTTGCTGGATTACCTATGGAAATGAAATTCAATTGCCGTGGACCGGGAACTTGAAATTTTTAGAAGAGCAGGTGGTTGAAATTCCGGTGAATGATTTAGGATTTTGGATGGATTTGGATTCAACCCAAACCTTTACGGCCTATGTGAGCAATGTGAATGGAACTTTTGGTAACGATGAATACCTCCAAAACAGTGTAAAACAGGTGAAGTTCGATGCACCCGAAGTAATTAATGGACCGTTTTTCGTTTGGTTAACCACGAACAATAAGGCCATCGAAAATTCATACAAATTGATCGATGCCGCTGGAAATATTATTTTTCAAAGAACCCAATTAAATAATCAAACCCAGTACAAAGATACATTTAACTTATCTCCAGGGTGTTACAGTGTCATTATTGAAGACACCGATCACGACGGTTTATCGTTTTGGTACTCCGCGCAAGTTGAGGGAGAAACCAGCGGTCAAATGCGCTTGCGGTACGTTGGGGGTGGATATATTGAGATTTTCCCGGGGGACTTTGGACGTTACCATCGTTATGACTTTTCCGTGGGTTTTGGTGTGGGCTTGGACGAAGTGAAATTGGATCATGAAATTGCCGTTTTTCCGAATCCTGCGCATCAAGAAGCCACGGTTGAAATTTCGGGGTTTGTTGGAAACAAAGCCGATTTACAGGTCTTCGATTTGATGGGACGCCAATGGTTGGATACCCCCATGGAGGCCAATGAATCCTTCGCAAGCGCTACGATTAACCTGCTTGACCTTCCAAATGGAACCTATGTAGTGAAGATAATTACCCAACAACAAACGTATTCGAAAAAAATAATCAAACAATAACCAGAATTTCGCATCATGATGTCCTGTAAAGTGGAATTTTGTACTAAACTTACTAAACCTTAGTCATGAGCAAGTTGTATTTCTTCTTGGTGTTGTGTTTTGTCTCCTTGAGCAGTGTTGCACAACTGAATGTAGACTCCCTTTCCCACATCAATTACCAGCAGCTGCACGGCGCCGACCTCAACGATGTTTGGGGTTATGAAGACGAGCAAGGCAACGAGTACGCCATTGTGGGAACCAGCAAAGGCACTTCCATTGTAGATATTTCCAACCCTTCTTCGCCTGTGGAAGTGTTCTGGTATCCCGGCACCGAATCTATTTGGAGGGACCCTTGTGTTTATGGCGATTATGCTTATGTCACGACTGAAGCACATGACGGATTGCTCATCATTGATTTGACGCCTCTTCCGCAGTCCACCAATTTACCTGTGGTAACTTACAACGGTCCTGCAGGACAAACCTGGTCCTCGGCGCACACCTGCTTTTGCGATAGCCAAGGTTTTGCCTATATTTTTGGGGCGAATCGCGGAAATGGCGGCGTGATTATTCTAAACCTAAACGCCGACCCCATGCAGCCGATCGAAGTAGGT
>Ga0214921_10007821_pt1 | contig 14107 bp, 11 predicted proteins | sample LL1505_MetaG_FD_177992 | JGI IMG/M metagenome (GOLD analysis project Ga0214921, IMG submission 177992) | Freshwater microbial communities from Lake Lanier, Atlanta, Georgia, United States - LL-1505 | ecosystem: Environmental > Aquatic > Freshwater > Lake | place: USA: Georgia | collected... | reverse complement strand
GCCAGCCTTGCTCCTCTTCGCCCAAGTTGAGCAACGTTGTTGCAAGGCTGTATGCGGTGCTTACTCGATTTGGGTTGATCTTTATCGCTTCCTCGAGATCACCCTTTGCCTGTTCAAGTTTACGGAGCCTAAGAAACACTTCTGAACGTCCGTTTAACGCTTCTTCGCGATCGCCCGTTAAGGCCAGTGCTGCGCTGTAGCTCATAAGCGCTTCATCTAGCCGATTTCCCAACAAAAACGCATTGCCCAAATTGGTCAAAATTCCTGGGGCAAAGGGCTTCACACTTGCTGCATCAAGCAATTCGCGGATTGCTTCTTCAACGTCTTCTAGGCCGTAGAGGCAATACCCGCGTAATGAGGCTGATTTTGCGAATAATCCTTCAACACTGCGAATGCTTCCTAAGACTTCAAGGGCCTCGTCAAACCGCTCTTGTTGCGCGTAAAGCGCAGCGAGGTTGTAGCGAGCAAGTGAGTTGAGTGGATCGGTGTTCGAAATTTCCTTGTAAATTATCTCAGCATCACGATGATTACCCGCTTTATGAAACTCGAGCGCCTGCCTTAAGCCGCGCTGCCCAACGTTAATTTCGGAAGTAATGAAGCTTCTAGTTGTGCGGCTTTGCTGAGAGCTTCTAGTGTGTCCCGCATCGAGTACTGACGAGGGTACTGCAACTCCTTCAGCCTGTGCTCGCGCTACGATGAACGAAAGATGTTTAAAAAGGGCCTTCGCGGAAAAAAAGTCGTTGCTCCAAGATCGTATCTTCTCGGAGTAATCCGATAATTGCTTTGCGTTCGGACCAATATTTTTTTCGAAAAATGCTGCAGCTGAAAATTTCCCGAGGTGAATTTTAGGTTGCCAGCCTTGATTACATCGGATCTCCCAAAAAGCATGCGTCCTCGGTAAAACGCCAAAGTCAATTGGGATACATCCCGCCATCATTGCAAGCTCCATAAGCATAGGAGTCGTCGTATTAGGACTGCGAAGGTAAAATTGCGACTGAAGCGCGCACTCAAAAAATCGTTGATAAAAGCTAATGGGCCCGCGGGTGCTCTCTGCTCGCTCGACCACTACGAGGTCGGCGAGCCCTTTGAAAGCCGCGCAAGAATCAATATCCGCTGTATCTAAAGTCGATCGCCAGTCTGATTCCGAGGTAATAAATCTGTTGTTACGATTGGTCCAATTTATGGATGACGCTTTTTTTAATTTACTTTCGATCCACTCAGTCAGCGACAAATCCGTTGCAACTCGAAGCAAAAAGCGTGGATCAGGGATGGCTACGTCTAAAAATCCTACGCCAGACCGAATCCCGTAGACCCTAAGCCAATCATTTAGGTCACTCTTTAATAACAGCGGGCTAGCCCCGAGATTCAACGCTACGAGACCGGGCCTGATCGCTGAAGAAGCGCTCAACTGACTGAGGAATGTTGAGGTTGCGGCTATGATACCCTCATCAGTCAAACTGGGTTTAAAGACAAGTTCGGTTGACCGACTGTCACAGAAAAAAATTGCAACCAATGCTTTAGACGACTCAAGAGATTGAAGGTATCTAGGCGCTAATTTCATGAATATTTTAATTGTTAAGATTAAAAATGACGCGACAAGTCATTAGATCGGATAACGAGATGGTCGTGGGTGATTCATTAGAAGAAACGATTGCAAATAAAATTGGCCGTCTGAATAAACAGAGAAAATTCGCTAAAGCGATTGCGGACGGTGCGGCGGCGCTTTTATCTTTGCCAGAAAGTTTCTTGATTCACTTCAATACCGCGAATGCCGCTCGCAAGAACGGCGAACTCGATCTTGCCCGACGATTGTACAAGAGAGCGATCCATCTCAACCCTTCAGACCACATGGCATGGAACAACTTGGGCCTAACGCTGCTCGCCGAGGGAAATCAAGACGGAGCAAAGGCTGCGTTCAGAAAATCTGTTGCATTATCCGCTGAAAAAAATATCTCAGCACTTGTTAATTATTCACTCGTTTGCCGACAAACGGGTGATGCTCAAGAAGCGATTAAGGCGGCGAATATTGCACTCACAATTAACCCGACTTCAATGGAGGCCTATGCTAATCGAGCTGCAATTTATCACGAGCTGAACATGCTCGAGCCTGCCTTATATGATATAGGGAAAGCAGCTGAAATCGCTCCTGGGCATCCATCAATCTTTTACAACAAAGGAAATATCTACGTTTCGTTGTGTAGATGGGAAAAGGCAATTGAATGCTTCAATCAGGCACTTTCCTTGGAGCCAGACTTAAAAGATGCTGCAATTAATAAATCGATCTGCTTGTTGATGCAAAACAAATGGGAACAAGGTTTTCTCGCCTATGAATCCCGCTGGTCACTGCTAGGGAAAATCGCCTGCTTTCAAAGTTTGGAGCAAGTCAGTCAGTTTCGAGAAAAGCTTTATGTTACGCGTAGCGTTGAAATTTATGCAGAGCAGGGATTGGGTGACGCGATACAGTTCTTAAGGTATTTATTATTGATGCCTAAGGAGGTTACCGCAATAAAATTATACGTTCATCCCCCCTTAGTCAATTTGGTTAAGGAATCTAATTTTTCAGCAGAGGTGCTTCCGTTAGAGAAAGGATCGGCTTTTTCAGGAACAACTTCTAGCGATGGCTGCCTGAAACTGCCGCTCCTAAGCCTGCCGCTGATGTTTGGAATCTTTCCTGGGCAAGATAGGTTCCCGTGCTCGCCCTATCTTCGAGTTGACAAAGGTCACTCAAACCATTGGTGGGAGAAGATCTCTGCGTACCCGAACATCCGCACGCATCTGGATCCATCCGTTCTTAGAGTTGGCATATGCTGGGCGGGAAATCCGCAGCAGGGTACTGATAAGAAGCGATCTATTCCTTTTTCAACTGTTTCCCGACTCTTTTCAATTCCCTGTAGGTGGATAAACCTCAAAGTTGAATTGACAGAAGAAATAAGAATCCGACTTAGTAACCATAGAGTTGAAGACTATTCGACCGATGTGAGTGATCTTCGTGATACGGCAGCGCTCTTGTCGACACTTGACTTGGTTATTTCAACCTGTACTTCCGTTGCGCACTTGGCTGGATCCCTTGGCTTGAGCACTTGGGTGCTTCTAGCATTTAGTCCAGACTGGAGGTGGTCCGATGAGGGGGAAACAAGCCTTTGGTATCCTACTTCAAGGTTATTTAGGCAAAGGACGCCGGGTGACTGGGAAGGTGTCCTTGATGACGTTGAGGCTGCGCTGTTGAAGAAGATTGATGAGCCGCAATCACGGTACGAATAAGTTCAGACTGGATAAATAATGAAGGGCGAGTGGTTCATAATTACACCATACTATCGCGAAGAGATAGATTGGATTAAGAGATGTGTCGATTCTGTAAAGAGATCGGCGAATGCACTTGGCGAAGATCATTTTGTAATAAAGCATTTGCTAGTTGCGGATGGCGTTTATCGTCCAGAGGTTCAAGAATTAAGCGATTACAACCTTACGATGTTTCCGGGAACTCGGGACTATGGTGACACACCAAGATTTATTGGGTTTTGCTTAGCGTATACCCAGGGCGCGAAGGCAATCTCATTTTTAGATGCTGACAACTGGTTTTTTGACTCACATTTACCAGCCGTTGCGCAACTTTACGAGAATACCAAGGCACAAGTGGTGACGACGAGTCGCGCCTTCTTTCATCTCAATGGGGATCCATTAGATGCCGTATGCCTTACCTCTGATGGCGAGCACTTTTGCGATACGAGTTGCTTAACATTATTTGACGAAGGAGTCGGGTTTGGAAGGTTTTGGGGTGAAATTAGTGATGAGGAGCATGCCATAGACGATCGAGTGGTTTGGGATAAGATTAAGGAAAGTGGGACTGTTCGTGCCCATACCGATCAAGTAACAGTTGCTTATCGAGCTAGGGCGTCTAGTTACTATAGAGATCTTGGGGAACCTATTCCGAACAAACTTATTCGAGATAATCGCGAAGAGATTAGCAATGCATTAATCGCATACCACAAGCGAACAGGACAAACTGCGGAACTCGACTGGCGTTATTCTGTACCATATGACAAACCATACCGGGCAAAAAAACTTGCGCTTGGGTTGATTTCAAGAGGGGAAATCGAAAAGGCTAGTCCAATCTTGTCTGTCCTACGAACACAATTAGGTAGCGACTTGGGCATTCAACTCGCTTACGAAATTTCATTGCGTGCTAATGGCCGACAATAAAGTTTCTCGCCTGATCGCAGTTCTGACAGAAAATCTAAGAATTTCACCATCCGTTATATTATTTAGGTCATGATTCCAGAACCAGTCGTCGGACCGACCTACCTTGTTGCACTCTGGTCTGTCAATATAGCCAATTGACTGTTTTTCGTTTACAAAGTATTCCCATGATTGCGTGACGTAGTGGTTGATTCGGATGGTGTTGTGCGAGGGATCGTAAGTTTCGATGAGGGGGCCCCGAAGCTTTCTTGAAAGCTCATCGAACGTACCACCACTTGTTTGGAAAAAATGTGGATTTACAAACATAGCCTTTGCCCCCTTTTTTAAGATTGTCTTGAAGTGACGATTCAGCGGATGGGCGAAATTTGAATGCCACAAAAAGGCGTTTATAAGAAGATCATTAGGTTCTTTCAAAAGTCCACTTGAACCATAGACTACCCAGTATGCGGCAACGGCGGAGCTTTCGTAAGTGAATAGGCCCTCAAACACGTCTTTTATATTATTGTTATTCGGCGAAAATAGAAATTCATCACCATCAATAAAAGCTATTGCGTCGAATTCATCTCCGTGTTTCTCCCAGCAGTGCTGATATGCACGAAGCTGTGGCCGTCCTTGGGTGCCTTCTACCTTGTAATGGGTTAGTGTCTTATCGACTTTTACTAGGTTTTCAAGTAAATTGTCTTGACTCGTATCCCTACCATGCGAATAAATAAAGAAATGGTCGAATCCCACGACTTGATGGAACGCTATCCACTCTGGAAGATATCGTGCTCTACCCCTTTGGATTGTGGCGATCGCGACTTTCAATTTACACCTCGGCCGATTCTCGTGTCGTTGTGGGAATCGATTGCTTGAGTTACATTTGCAGCAATTTCCAAGGCGAACCGACTCAGTGATATTTTCGGCAAGAATGCACCGATTGGGAGCGTTGAGTTTAGTGCTCGAAGTGAAGCGTCTCTAATCTCAACCAAAGATTCTGGACTTACAAATTCGACACCACGATCCCTAGTTTCGCCAACGATATAGTCGGAAATTCCGGTCCATGAGCTACAGACTGTTGGGATGCCAAGAGAGATGCTTTCAATGTACGTGAGGCCAGGCAGTTCATGAAAAGCTGGATGCAAGTTTAAAGATGCGCCAAGGTATGCAGAACGCAATACGTTTGAGGGAAGCTTCTTGCCGTCGTGCATTCGGCGTATTGTCAGCGGTCCTCTTTCTAGCGAATCGATGCTTTGTGCGATGATGTAGGTTGGATGCTTTCTATATCTCAATATGACATTCGCAAGCAAATTATGATACCAGCCAGGCCCTCCGCTCGAAGCTACAAACACCAGAGGCCTTTCTATGTCCCTCGTTGCTAACACGCTGCCGATTTGATTTTTTCTAGGCTCTAATCGGCCAACCTGGATAATATAACCTTCGGGAATGTTATACATTTGTGAGAAATTACTCTCGTTAGAGTAGACATTCCAATCAGTACGTTCCGTCGGAAGTAGTACTATTTTTGCTTGGCACTGTGGGGCATCTCGTAACAGAGTCTTCGCTTCAAACCGTGAAGATGGGTACACCTCAATCGCTTTGTTAAGAACTACGCCGTTTGCTACTCCGGATAATTTTATCGTCGGTTTGTAGTAACGAATGATCGATGGGTTTTGTTCAAGATAATCAAGGGTAGCGGGAACCGGTAGGTTTATCTGATTCTTCATCAGTCCGGAAATATGTTCGCAAAATCCTATGCAGCTCGGCATATAGCCTAGGAAGTCTTCATGGAATGTCAAGACAAAATATCTTTTGCCGTGTGATTCTAAAAATGCCGCCTCTGCTTGTTTATCCTGGCAGGAATTCGTAAGAAAAACTATGTCGCAGTCAAGTGACTTCCCCAACTGCTCGTCCATAACCACTTCATGACCGATCTCGATTAAACCGTCCCTGAGAGAATGTATAACTCCTAGATCGCCACCCCATATCTCATGCGTAATTCGTAGATGAATAAAGAATCGCATCTTTCTTGACTCTATTGGATTTCTCGCTTTTTACTTAATTTTAAGACCTAGTTATGAAGCTAAATTTTGCTTAAACCATCGCGTCGCCACTCAGGGTGCCAAAATATCCTAAACGGATGATGGTCTAATTGGCGACATACGCCTCCGAGGCTAACAATCATGCGTGTGGTCGCCACCTCAGCAGCAACACATTCATCATAGTCTGTACCGATACGAAAACCACCTATTTTAATCATGGTCGCATGATTTGTATACCAAACGAGGCTCCTCAGATGCCCTGCAGTTTCGCCCTCGGGTATGTGCCATCGCTTCAACTGCTGCCTCATTTTGTCAACTCGTCCCAGTTGAAGTTTCGGAATCTGGTGGAATCTGTCCAAAGTTTTAGAGGCATTGATAGCCGATTTCGTTAGTGCCTCCCAGGGGTGGTCCCATCGCGAGTTCCAAGACTCGCCAATTAAAGCTAGCTTCGTTTGGTGTTCGTTCGAAAGCGATTCAAAACGTTCCTGGTATTTCGAGAGCCATTTGGCTTCACTTAAGTTAACCTCATCCTGCAGAAAAAGCATTCCTAGGCCCTGGACTCCTGCTGCCCGCCATCCCCAGTCCCACGCTCCGATATTCATACCTGTATTATCACGAATACCCACTCTTATGCTGCTTGGAATATAGGAATACATTTCGCGTACGGATTGGTCACAAAGTCTTTGTACGTTGCTCCGCATCGATCTCATGAAATGATCTATATACTCTCTTGTGGGATTGTCAGCATTGCATACTACAAGCAAATCATATGGAGTTCCGGGATCGGTTCTAAAGAGATCCGCTAGTAATCTGATCAAGCTGCCTCTCCCTCGGGGCGCGTAGTGCGATACGATTACAAGCTGCGGCACTAAAAATCCACCATTCATTCGAATAGTGTCAAGGAAGGCGATTAATGAAGTTCATTCTGAATGCGTTTAATCATCATAGACTTAGCTGGCATTGGACCCTCTTAACAGCCTTGATTGTCCGAGAAATTAGACAACGATACAGGGGAACATTCCTAGGTCTACTTTGGAGTTTGATTGGACCGCTTCTTCAGCTTTCGATTTTTGCATTTATTTTTAGATCAGTTTTTTCTGCTAGGTGGCCTAATAACGGAAATTTAGGTTCGAATCCTTCTGCAATGAGAGCGGAATTTGTTTTGCCTGAGCAATTGGTATACGCGCTCAATTTATTTATTGGTTTAATGGTTTTTTCTATGTTCAGTGAAGTAATGACGCGATCCCCGAGGCTGGTTGTTGATAATCCTCAGTTTGTGAGGAAAGTTGTTTTTCCTTTGCCGATATTGTCCCAAGTCACCGCTGTAGCTGCGCTCTTCCATGCGTTGATGTATTGGAGCGTCTTAAGTATTTGTCTATTTTTCTGTCATGTATATGGCCAGATCAGTTCTGGCGCCGCCGATGGTCTTACGCAAGGACTAGGTCACGGTATTGCTGGCTTTTGTTTTCAAGCATTTTTGTCGCTGTTAGTTTTGCTCATCACTTACCCGTTTTTGTTAAGTATCTGTTGGGTGTTGGCGGCTTTGGGGGCTTACTTTCGCGATATGACGCTAATGATGCCTGCGCTAACGTCTGTTATGATGTTTTTGGGACCTGTATTCTACCCAAGTAGTGCCTTGCCAGACACCTATCAACTTATTATCGATATAAATCCAATATCTTTGCCAATTAATCAAATCCGCGATATTTTATTACACAATAGATTTCCAGAGTGGTCTTCTTTGTCTGAATATTTCTTTTTGGGGTGTATTTTCGCAATTGTGAGTAAGTGGTTTTTTTCGAAGGTCCAGCGAGGGTTTCCGGATGTCATTTGAGCGAATCATAGATGTGGCGCATGAAGACTACGCAATTAAAGCGAAGAAACTTACTAAGTGGTATGAGATAAAGCGTTCGCCGACATCCGTCTTCTTTAGAAATTTTCTGGACTGGGGAAAGGCAACGCGTTTGCAACTAAATCATGCTCGTGGTGACGCCGGAAAAATCGTTGCGCTACACCCAATTGACTTCGCAATACACAAGGGTAGTGTTATCGGAATAATTGGAAAAAATGGCGCTGGAAAATCTACCCTTCTTCAATTGGTGTGCGGGACAATTCACCCAAGTGAAGGAACTATTAATGTAAATGGTCGCATTTCAGCTCTGTTGGAACTTGGCGCAGGTTTTAATCCTGAATTTACTGGAATCGAGAATGCAAGGCTCAATGCTGCACTTCAAGGTATGTCCAGTATAGAGATTGAGAATCGATTGGCCGAAATCATCGCATTTGCGGACATAGGTGATTTCGTTGAACGCCCAACGAAGACCTATTCGTCGGGTATGTTTGTTCGGCTTGCTTTTGCGGTTGCGACTTGTATTGACCCAGACATCTTGATCATCGATGAAGCACTGTCGGTGGGTGATGGGCAATTTGCCAAGAAATCGTTCGAAAAGATTATGACGCTTAAAGAAAAAGGTGCGACGATCTTGTTTTGTTCGCACTCGCTCTACCAAGTTGAAGCGCTCTGTGATCGCGTGCTTTGGCTGGACAAGGGCACACTAAGATTTGATGGGAGTCCGTCGGACGCAATTGCAGCATACTCGTACTTTTTAGAGTCAGAAAAAAATGCTACCGCACGCCCGCCACAGAGCTGGGTTGATGCTAGCGGCGGGAGGCATTCCTCTGATCCCTCTGATCTTAGAAGAGGTGATGACCCCTTCAGATTTAATGATAGCTCAATGTGTCTTCCTCGGCTCGCCGGCGTAGACGTCAAGCTCAATGGCACTGAAGTCGATTTGGGAACTCTTGAGGGACGTCGTTTGATCGTGAATGGCACTGGACACCAACTGTGCTTCGTCATCCATATCAAAATTGACGTAGCAGAGCTTGGTCAGGACACCGTGGACGTCATTTCAGAGCCGACGGTCGCTCTTACGGTCACGACGCCGTCTGGTCTGTGTCTTTCCTCTGTTTCAACGCTGAGGCAGCAGACACGTCTGTATTGGTACCACAACGGGTACGGCGTAATAAGTTTGACCTTCCCTAATCTCCCCTTGCGAAGAGGACTGTTCCGCTTTGACGTGCTACTGGGTTGTGGACAAGGAATTCACTTGTACGATCAGGCAATTGGCGTACTCACATTGGATGTCCGTTCAGATGCTGCAGAGCAAGGTTTAGTTCAACTAGCGCATCAATGGCAATGACCTCCGAGCCTAAGCAATTAAGTGTCTGCGATGTAGCCGAGTTATTCTTGGCGTGTTTTGGTCGGGAATTGGACCTGGAGTGGTGGCAATGGAAATACGGCCCAATGAACGGAGTGGCTCAATATGCTTTCAATGAACTGGGATTTCTGATAGGGCACTATGCTGGTTTCCCTAGAGTGATGCTCGGGCCCGCTGGGTTAGCCTTAAACCCAAATCTTGACTACGACGACTCCACAGAACGATCCAACGCCACGAGATTTGAGGTACTGCAAATCGGTGACGTAATGGTTCATCCGAGAGCTCGATCGTCATTGGTTCGTCGTAATGTATTTTATAACTTGGCTGAGGCTTTTATCGACTCAACGGTAGGTTGCGATAAACCAAGTGTCAAGCGACGTTATCAATGGATTTACGGCTTTCCGAACAGACGCCATTTGAAATTGGGGGAATTACATAAGCTGTACGGCTCAGTCGGAAAGATGTATGAGTTTGCTTGGGGTAGTCAGCAGATTCGAAAGTTTGTGGGTGATTTTTCCTCTACTGAAGAACCAACAAACTATTTTAAAATAACTCAAAAAAATATATCAATAATACGCGCTGACCGTCTATTCTTTACTTCAAAATCGAAACTAATAGACCGTCTTATACAACGAGTAACCGAAGAACTCGTAATGAGACTAGGCGTATGTATTGGCCTACGTAGCTCATCTTGGTTAGTAAGCCGCTATCTAACATGGCCAAGTTACCAAGTTTATTTCATCTTCCGAAACGAAATGGCAGCAAGTCATCTTTGGAATGTAACCGGTGACCAAGATATGGGCATCTTTGTCTTGAGGCACCATGGATCGCCATCCGATGTTCAAATAGAATTGATTGATATATTTGCATCAGAAAGCTTGTGGGAAAACACATTCATTAGCGTTTTGATTCAAACCCTTGCGCATAACGCTAATAAGCTTAGTCTTTGGGCGAGTATGCCACTGGCAAGACGTTTAGAGGACGTCTCTACACGAATTGGCCTATATAGTAAACCCTTAGAATTGCCGTTCGACGTTGCCGCAGGAAAGTGGGCTGCAGAGGGCTTGGAAAACTCACTTTGGGTAAGCGGAGGGGATACAGACTTCAGATGAACTTTACAGATTTTGAATATGGAAGATGGCTACCCTTTACAGCTAAGCTTCCTTTAAGCTTGGGAGCTTGTTTGTCGTTTAGTCGTGGAATTTTGAATGCAAATTTTGATAGAGACTGGAGGTCGATCGCTTTAGGTAATGCATTCGTAAGATCGAAAACAAAGCGAGCTCTTTGGGAGATTCAATCGAGTAGTTCTTCAATCTGCTTTTGTAAGAGTTTCAGCAATTTTGAAAAACATTCTTCACTTTATGAGCGCTTTGTTTACGCAGCCTACGAAGAATGGCAGGGAAATTTGATAATTGAGAATCGGCTAACTGAAATGAGTTTTAAGGGTGAGGAATATCACCAGCTGATGCCAGACCAGGCAATAATTGCCACAATTCATTACGACAGCCCAATGTTAGGTCTCGTGAAGCTAGGAGATTGGGGGCGGCCAATCTGTGCATTGAGTTCAAACATTATACAAGATCCGCGTGTTCCAGTTACTATCAAGTCATATTTTCATAATAAGTATAAGGCGATGGCGGATCATTGGCACGGAGGGCAATGCATGAGCAAAGAAGATCAGATCAGGCACTTTGTAAGTGCTTCGAAGCGCGGATATTCCCTCGCTGTATTTTGCGACGTACCTGGCAGTCGCATCGCAATTGAGCAAAACGAAACATCAAACATATCAGATAGAGAAGAAGACGTTCGGAGCGAAACAGTAGGGCAGGTAACAAAGGGGGAAAAGGGAATATGGGTAGACTTTCTCGGTAGACGACGGTTGGTTGCCCCAGTTATTCCGAAACTTATGGCGTTACTGAAACTTCCCATAGTGGGCATGATTTGTAAACGGATTAAATACAATATGTACGTAATTGAGTTCAGTACGGTATTCGATGCTGATGATCCTGATCTTGCTACACAGCACCTTTACGACTTCTTTTCTGAAAAAATATTTGATAAGCCAGGTTCTTGGTGGGCAAGTGACCTTCTTGCAGATTATCCGGTAACCGACATGGCTTGAATATGTTGCTTAATATCTATTCGACCAGAGAAGCTCACGAAAAGTTTTGATATGCATAAAATCTAATGGAGGTCGCTGGTTTGAATGGTGTATTTTTTGTTGCCAGTACAGTAAAAACAATTTGGAAAAGTTAAACCTTTTTTTCAATGCGGTATTAATAAAGTCTTCCATGAGTGGTTTTTTTACATCTCCCCAATCCTCGACTATCAGTACGGGAAGGTCTTCAAACAGATTGGAAATCGGGGTTCGTTTCACGATCGGAATACCTCCTAGTACCAGTGTTTCCCAAGTTCTGTGGCAATCAAAACCAATACCTTCTGGACTTAGAGTAAACATAAATTCTGCTTGCCGTTGCCAACTCGCTCGTCGAGGGAGCCTGTTCTGTTCAAAAAAACAGATTCTTTTATCGACGATTTCAAATAGGTGCCGACGATCACCGTGTTTGATCGAAAAGTGCCAGTTGCAGTAGGCTAAACCAAAACGCTCCTCAATGGATCTGCTTTGGCGAGCAATATCTTCAAGGATGAGTTCTTGGGCTAATGGCGAGATCTTTCCGATACTCCAGTGCCCAGGTCGTTCCCAAGCAGTGTGATAGTCCAAACCAATTGGAATTGGGAATAGCTTTTCATTGCTTAAAACGAGATTCTGTGCAAACCAAGATGTCAATCTGCAATCGGAAACCATGCCTTCAATAAACGGACTCTGAAGTAGTCGTTCATCAACAGCGAGGTCGCTATCACCAGATACAAGCGTAAAGCCAGAGGAGAATCTGGGGAAATATTCGACCGCAAATTTCTCGAGCGCATCTGTACATACGTGTACTGAAAAGTTTGAAGCTGGGCTGAATGTAGGGAGATGGTGAAGCAGCGGGGAGCTTGATTGCGGTTCTTCGCTGTGCAAAGTGCACGACCTTAGTAACCCGCGACTTGACACAAACTTATTCAAATTTTCCATCGGTTCAATGGACTCTTAAGTTGTTTTCACCAACACCGCCATCAGCGAAATGCCCCAGGGAAAGTAGTGACGAAGACTCAGTTGGTTGACCAACAGGCTTTCGCAGCTAAAGATCTTGCGTAGCAGGCCATTGATCCACGGTGAGGTGCTCGCCTGCTCAAGTCGTTGATGATCGCTGAGCTTTGACTTTTCCGCTTGACCCCTTGCGTGGAGTATCAAGCGGCCAAGTGAAATCGGAATGAAAAGAAGACTGTTAAAAAATCCGCATCGTTCGATAACGAAACCGCCATCGACTGCTCGTTTCATCAGCTCAATTTTTTGGTAGCGCCTGTGATGGTGGTGCGCTTCATCATGGATTGACCAAAGCCAGGGATGTGCAGGTACGGTAATCAGGCAGCGCGCACTCGGCTTTAATCCCCGCCTTAGCTCAGCAAGCGCAGCACCATCATCGCTGACATGCTCCAACACATCAAGCGCTGCAATCAGATCAAAGCCCTCGCCTTCACGCCCACCGATCGCCTGCCAGTCAATCGCATGCGGCAGCAACCCATCATAAACCTCGCAGATGCGGAGACCCTGCGCAAGCGCCCGAGCCTTGGGGTGAGACTCAATTGCGACTAGTCTGCCGTAGCGGCTCAGCAGGCCGAGATTGCCGCCTGTTCCGCAGCCGACTTCGCAAATCCTCGCTGCGAGCGGAAGTTGCATTTGTCTGAGGCTTTGCTCAATCATCGCGCGCCGCCCCACATACCACCAATGCCACTGCTGCTCACTTGCCATCGCCTCGTAAAGCGCCTCCTCCATGACCGAGCCTTATCCTTGAGCAAGCTTATCGATCAAAGGTCGTGGCGGGCTTGGCGTTCAACACGATCTTGATGACTGCTATAACGATCTCGTATCACGTAGATTGGGCGCTGCTTGGTCTCCATATAAGTTCGCCCCAAATATTCGCCAAGCACACCCAACCCAATCAGTTGAACGCCGCCGAGAAACAAAATCACGATCATCAAGGAAGCATACCCAGGCACATCGCGGCCGTACAACAACACATTGGTGATAATAAATAGTCCATAAGCCATCGCAATCAGCGCGATCACGACACCAACATAAGTCCATATACGAAGTGGAAGCGTTGAAAACGAGGTGATAGCCTCAAGCGCTAAGTTCCACAGTTTCCAAAATCCAAAACGACTTTCGCCCTCAGTGCGCGCTGCGCGCTCATAAAGCATCGTTGTTTGCCGAAACCCGACCCACGCAAACAAGCCCTTCATGAAGCGCTGCCTTTCGGGGATCTCGCAAAGCGCATTGACCACTCGTCGATCCATCAAGCGAAAGTCGCCGACGTCTTCGGGTAGCGTCGGAGAGGCAAGATAGTTATGAATCCGATAAAACCACCCAGCGCTCGTTCGCTTTGACCAGGTATCGGTTTGTCGAAATTCGCGTTTAGCTAAGACAACCTCAAAGCCTTCGGTTTGCCATGCCTTGAGCATTTTCGGAATCAGTTCGGGGGGGTCTTGTAAGTCTGCATCAATCGGAATCACGCAGTCGCCGCCTGCCTCATGCAAGCCGCAACTCAAAGCGGCTTCTTTTCCAAAGTT
>Ga0214921_10007820_pt1 | contig 14107 bp, 14 predicted proteins | sample LL1505_MetaG_FD_177992 | JGI IMG/M metagenome (GOLD analysis project Ga0214921, IMG submission 177992) | Freshwater microbial communities from Lake Lanier, Atlanta, Georgia, United States - LL-1505 | ecosystem: Environmental > Aquatic > Freshwater > Lake | place: USA: Georgia | collected... | reverse complement strand
AACATAAACAGCCTGCAACGAAGTAATCGATCGACCACGCGTTGAAGTGATTCGCTCCTGCAACTGACCCATTTCGTCAGCAAGCGTTGGCTGGTATCCCACCGCTGACGGCATACGACCGAGCAATGTTGATACTTCAGAACCGGCTTGTACGAAACGGAAAATGTTGTCAACGAACAACAACACGTCTTGGTTTTTAACATCGCGGAAATATTCGGCCATTGTTAGAGCCGAGAGCGCAACGCGCAAACGCACGCCTGGTGGTTCGTCCATCTGGCCGAAAACTAGTGCGGCTTTTTCGAATACGCCAGACTCTTCCATTTCAAGACGAAGGTCGGTACCTTCACGGGTACGCTCACCGACGCCAGCGAACACAGACACACCGCCGTGCTTTGACGCTACGCGGTTGATCATTTCCGTGATCAAAACTGTTTTGCCTACACCCGCGCCACCGAACAAGCCAATTTTTCCACCAGCCAAATAAGGTGTTAGCAAGTCAATAACTTTGATGCCTGTTTCAAACATTCGCTTTGATGGCTCGAGTGTGTCGAACGCTGGCGCAGGGCGGTGAATCTCCCAACGCTCAGCGTCTTTGAAGTCGTCGTTGTTGCCGTCAAGACAATCTCCCCACACGTTCCATACGTGTCCAAGAGTTTTGTCGCCGACAGGCACTGTGATGCCACGACCCGTGTCGCGCACAGGCGTGCCACGACGAAGACCATCTGTTGGCTTCATGCAAACTGCGCGAACGCGACTGCCACCAAGTTGCTGAGCAACTTCGGCGAGAATCACATTTTCTTGACCGTCAACAGTAACTGTGAACTCAAGTGCTTGGTTGAGTTCTGGCAGCGAACCACGAGGAAACTCAACGTCGATAACTGGACCAGCGATTGCTACTACTCGCCCATCTTTTCGTTCTGTGTTTGTTGCAGTACTCATCTTTTCTCCCTTTTAATTTCGCTTAAAACTTCTCAACTACTTGCTAATTCACTGACATTTCGCGAACAACATCTTCATCGTCAGAACCCAGTGCCTCGGCACCGCTGACGATTTCCATAATTTCGGTTGTAATTGAATCTTGACGCGCGCGGTTCATGATGCGCGAGAGATTCTTAATCAATTCTTCGGCGTTGTCAGTTGCTGACTTCATCGCACGTTGACGAAATGCATGCTCGCTGGCCGCCGCGTTGAGCAGCGCGGCGTAAATTCGGGCTTCAACATAACGCGGCAACAACGTCGTGAGAATTACATCTGGATCTGGTTCGAACTCGTAGTTGCCACCCGCGGCAGACTTGCCGTCACCACCAGCAACCACATCGCGTTCAAGCGGCACAAGTGGTCGGCGTACAACTTCTTGTCGACCTGATGAGACAAATCGCGTGTAAACAAGTTCAACACGATCAACTTCGCCCTTGAGATAAAGATCAACAACAAACTGACCAATTTCTTTGGCGTTCTCATATTTTGGTGCGTCAGAAAAACCAGTGAAACTTCTCGAGGTCTTGTACGCCCTAAACCTGAAATAGTTTTCTGCCTTGCGACCAACTGGTACAACTAAATAATTTTTTGAGGCCAATACATCGGCTTTGACTTCGCCTTCAGTCGCACGCAAAATGCCAGCGTTGTATCCGCCACACAAACCACGATCGGCAGTTATCGCGACATAACAAGTTGTGCGAATCTCATCGCGTGCTTTCAAAAACGCCGATGAACCGCCCGCGCCACCTGCAGCCAAGTCTTTTACAACTTCAGTAATCCGTTCGCTGTATGGCACGGCTGCAGCAACTCTTTGTTGCGCCTTGACAATGCGTGAACCAGCAATTAGCTCCATTGCGCGCGTGATCTTCTTGGTTGCCTGAACCGATCTGATCCGACTGCGCAAAATGCGCTCTTGCCCGCCTGCCATTTTTAGTTAGACCTACTCTGTTGCGAGCGTTTTTGCGCTCGCCGCTTCGCCGGTTTCGCCAGCATCAGTCTTAGTTGGATCTACAGCGCCAGATTTTTTAGTTGGTACGAATGCATCTTTGAACGCACCGACAATTGTTGCCAAATCTTTTGGCACATCTGCCTTTGGTTCTTGACGAATGCCCGAAAGCAATCCACCGTGACGTGAACGCATGTGCTCAAGAAGTTCGTTCTCAAAACGGCGCACATCAGCAACTGGAATCGTGTCTAAGTAGCCCTTGGTGCCGGCGAAAATCGAAACAACTTGCTCTTCGACAGGCATTGGCGAGTTAAGAGGTTGCTTGAGCAACTCAACCAAGCGGTAGCCCCGCTCAAGTTGTGCTTTTGAAATCGCGTCGAGTTCGCTACCGAAAGTTGCGAACGCTTCAAGTTCACGGAACTGCGCGAGATCAAGTTTGAGTGTGCCTGAAACGCTCTTCATCGATTTGATTTGAGCAGCGCCACCTACACGACTAACTGAGATACCTACGTCAACGGCAGGCCGCACGCCAGACTTGAACAAGTTGTCTTGCAAATAAACTTGGCCATCAGTAATTGAAATCACGTTGGTCGGAATGTAAGCAGAAACGTCGCCCGCTTTTGTTTCGATTACTGGCAAAGCAGTCAGCGAACCAGCACCACGCTCATCACTAAGTTTTGCAGCACGCTCAAGCAACCGACTGTGAAGATAGAACACGTCTCCTGGGTAAGCCTCACGACCTGGCGGACGACGAAGCAACAACGCGATCTGTCGATACGCCTCTGCTTGTTTTGACAAGTCATCGTAAACAACAAGCGCATGCTCGCCGTTCTCCATCCACTGCTGACCGATTGCACAACCTGCGTAAGGTGCAAGATATTTAAACGGAGCAGGGTTTGACGCTGGTGCGGCAACAACAACTGTGTACTCAAGTGCACCGAATTGACGCAACACTTCAACCGTCTGAGCAATTGTTGAACCTTTTTGTCCAATCGCAACATAGATGCACTTCACACCGAGGCCACGCTGATTAAGAATCGTGTCGATTGCAATCGTCGTCTTGCCAGTTTTTCGGTCACCAATGATTAGTTCGCGTTGACCACGACCAATTGGGGTCATTGCATCAATCGCCTTGATACCGGTCTGAAGCGGCTCGTGCACCGGCTTGCGACCCATGATGCCTGGTGCTTGAACTTCAACGCGACGCATAATCGCTCCGACGATTTCGCCCTTGCCGTCAATCGGTTGACCAAGCGCGTTAACAACTCGACCAAGCATCGCGTCGCCAACTGGCACCGACAAAATTCGTCCCGTTGCTTTAACCGTTTGATTTTCTTCGATTGATTCTGCTTCGCCGAGCACAACAACACCGATTGAATCTTCATCCAAGTTCAACGCGAGACCAACGGTGCCGTCTTCGAATTCGAGCAACTCGTTGACAGCACAATCTGGCAAACCGCTAACGCGAGCGATGCCATCGCCTACTTCTGTGACACGACCTACGGTGCGTGCTTCGACCGAAGGCTTGTAGCCCTCGAGTCCTTTTGTGATTGCCGCTGCGATGTCATTCGCAGAGAGTGTGAGTTCAGCCATTTTGTGTATGTCCTTTCAGAAATATTTCAGATTCGGGTCTTAAGTTGTTCAAGTCGAGTACGAACTGTGTCATCAATAACTTCATCGCCAACTGTGGCGACTAATCCACCAAGTACCGATGGATCAATAACAACTTTGAGATTGAGTTTGCGACCAGTTGATTTGCTTAACGCTTCGGCGAGACGCTTCGTCTGATCGTCAGACAATGCAACTGCGCTTCGCACTTCTGCGACTTCGCGTTGTTGCTCACTTGATGCGCGCTGAACAAGACGATCAACTATTGCTGGCAAGTCACGACCACGACCGGCGCCAATAATTAATGACACGAGTTGAATTGTTGTATTGCTGGCTTTGCCACCAAGTAATTCTTCGACAACTTGTTGACGACGTGCTGCCGGAATACTCGCATCAGTTAAAGTGCTCCGTAACTTTTCGTTGGCTTCAATCGCACGAGCCATGCGAAACAATTCATCTTCAACAATTTGCAGGTTTCCTTCAGCCTGGGCTACTTCAAAAAGTGCTCGGCTGTATGCCTCAATCCGCGCATCGCTCATTTTGATGCTCCAACACTCTTTATGAAACCCTCAATTAAATCTTGTTGAGCGCGATCGTTAAGGCTCGCTGCAACCGCTGAAGATATGGCTGCGCTTGACAAGCGAGCGATCTCTCCGCGAAGTTCTTCACCACTTCGACCTCGGGCTGCTGCAAGATCGGCAACTGCTTTCGCTTCAAGTTCAGTAACTTCTTTTACAAGTCGAGCACGACCGTCGGCGATAATCGCCGCAGCCTGTGTGTCAGCTTCTGCCAAAATCTTGCGTCGCTCACTCTCAATATCGCCGAGTGCAGTGCGAATACCTGAAGCATCAGACTCTGATTTTGACCGCGCTGCTGATGCGCCGTCAAGTTCTTTTTGAATCTTTGCCGTGCGGGCGTTCATTGACTTGACGATCATCGGCCAACCAATTTTGTAAAGTCCGGCAAAAATTATGCACGAGGCGATGCCTCCATAAATAATTTCTGCTTTTTCCGGAAACAACCAGTGATGGGTCTGACTCGGATCTTCAGAGGCGATCAACGCTGACAAAAATAATTTCACGAACGTGTTCCTTCCATTGCTTGCTGCACCGAACGCGAAACAATTGCTGCATCAGGAGACACCCCAACAGCAATTTGTGTCGCTCGAGTTGTCACAGCACCTACTGCAGTAACGATTTGGCTTTGCGCCGCTGCGCGAGCCGCGGCAACTTCGGCTTCGGCTGCAGTGCGACGCTGCGCAATCTGTGCGTTGACTTGAGCAACTTTTTCTTGGCGCTCTTTGTCAAGGGTCTGACGAGCAGTCTCTAGACGACGTGCTGCTTCACTACGAATTTCAGCGATTGCCGATTCATAACGAGCAACATCTTGCTTTGCGCCATCGCGTGTTGCTGATGCGTACTCATGATCTGCTTGGATCGACTCATATCGACTCGCCATACCTTTTCGCACCTTGGGAACAAGGAACAAACGCATGAAGAACAGAAACACAATGAATGATCCAGCGCCCCACGCCAACTCTTTTATTTCAGGCGCAATCGGGTTCGGTCCAGCACTAACTGGTGCACCCTCTTCGCTGCCAGTCTCAGCAGATACGACGTCGAACGTGACGCGCACTTGCGCAGATGAATTGATGTTGACAAACGCTGTGAGCATGAAGTCTCTTATGCGTACTTAAGAAGAATGAATACAACGAAACCGATAAGCGCAAGCGCTTCGGTAAATGCGATACCAAGGAACATCGTTGTTCGAACCATGCCTGCAGCCTCTGGCTGACGAGCCATTGCTTCAATTGCACTTCCGAAAATGATTCCGATACCAATTCCTGGTCCGATTGCAGCAAGACCGTAGGCGAAACCTGCGGAACCTGCGGCAGCAATGTTCTTCTCGTCGCCAGCAGCGGCATCAGCAGCCGCTTTGACGATCTTTGATAGTGCTTCCATTTTTTTCTGTCTCCTGTCTAGTTGTTATTTATTACTTATTTTTAGTGTTCTGGATGTACTGCGCCGGAGATATACACCGCCGCAAGAATTGTAAAAATATATGCCTGCAAAAAAGCGACGAGAACTTCGAAGCCGGTTAGAAACACGAGCATGAAGAACGGCAAGACCCCGATCGGTATCAAGATTTTGTCACGCGCTTGAAACATCGCTTCGCTGAGCAACGCGAAGATCACGAGCAATAAGTGACCCGCCAACATGTTGGCGAAAAGTCGAACGGCCAATGAGAATGGGCGAACGATCAATGTAGAAATAAATTCAATTGGTGTTACAAGAATATAAAGTGCCTTCGGTACTCCTGGAGGAAACAACACGCTCTTGAAATATCCGAAGAAGCCTTGATGCTTGATGCCTTGGACATTGAAAATCACCCACACGAGAACTGCCAAGAACATTGGTATCGCCATTCGTGCTGTCGCTGGCATTTGAATGAACGGAATAATTCCTGGCATGTTGCATAAGTAAACGAACAAGAACAGTGTCAACAAGAACGGTGTCCATCCAAGACCATCGCGTCCCATCGTTTGCATGATGATGTTGTTCTCAATGAACTCAACGCATACTTCGGCAAGGTTGCGCGTACCTTTTGGTGCGACTTTTGGATCTTTGCGTGCTGCTGAAAGAAAGATAAGCGTGCCGATGACCGCCGCTGCAACTGCAATCATTCCGACTTTGTTCAAACCAGGAACTACATCCTTCCAACGAAGTAGTTCGTTGATCGGCGGAAATTCAAACGAGAGAATGCTGTTGATAATCATTTAGATGAGCTTTCGGTTTGCTGTGTTTGTTTAGACGGTGATGATTTAGAAGGTTTTGGTTTTAGTCCAGGAAATGCAAGTGACAAAGAAACATATCGCAATTCCCAAAACAAAAGACCAAGATGAGCAAAAATTATAGTTAAACCCAAGGGCAAAAGTTCGACCCATGTGAGATTGCGCACAACGAAGACTGCAACCGCAACTAGGGCCAGGCGCAGTAAATAGCCAAACAACATCGATGCCATCATAAATGCATACGAAATACGCGCCGTGTACGCCACCAAAGCCGCAGCCAAGCCAAAATTACAGAACACAATCGCGAATGCGTAGGCACATGAATACGCGCCGTTTGCCCCCCAAACAATTGCACAAACTCCAATCAAGATTGGAGCAACAATCAACCCGCGCTTAATGATGTCGCGCGCCAGTGCGGCTTCTGGGGCCGGGCCAGTGTCGCGCATCGACAAAATTGAAATTTTTGCGTTCGTGTCAAGTGCCATCATGTTGGACTTTTCAATTGGCTAGTTTGCTTCTTGATATGACTCGTTGCGGCATCGCGGCGCTTAACTTCTTGAACCTGCATGTTGCCGTCATAGACGTACCACATGCGAACAAAACTTCCGAGTAGAGAAAACAGGCTGAGGGCGATCGTGAAAATTGGTCTGGTGCCAAGTGAATTATCCACGACTAAGCCAATTACGAGAAAAATTCCAACACTCACTGAAATTTCGGCACCGCGACCAAGCGAGTCGTCGGATGAAGACGCACCACGCACGACCGGCTTACGAGTTGGTAAAAATTTCAACGCTGACCCTCAAAATCAATTGCTTTAGACGGCGTCGCCTAACGCTTGTGAATAAAGATACAAACTATACGCAATTGGGCGATTAACGCAAACTGACCCAGAATTAATTTTCAGGCAGTGTTTCAACTGGCGTTTCAGAATCACTAACTGTCTGAATTTCGGCTGGTGTTTCGGGCTCAACGACCGACAGTGTTTCGGCTTGTGCTTTTGTTCTAAACAACCGGCGCATTGAAAATCGATCGTTGACCCTCGTGAACCAGACCATTAAAGCTACTAAAAACAGAAATGGCCAAAGGCTTGCCGACCGCTCTGAGAGCGCAGGGTAGAGCACGAAAGCCGAGAGCAAGGCTGTCCACGACCAAAGAATTACAACGGCTCGACGTGGCCCGTGACCCAACTTAATAAGTCTGTGGTGCAGATGCCCCGTATCGGCTGTGGCAAAACCGACACCGCTACGAGTTCGACGGATGATCGCAAAAAGCACATCAATGATTGGTACGCCAAGTACAAGTAACGGGATTAACAGAGGCGCCAAAAAGAAATATGTCTGACCGCCATCTGATTTTATGTCGGGGCTGGCGCGACCACCGACAACACTTGTTGAAACTGCAATTAACAAACCAAGCAACAACGCACCGCTGTCGCCCATAAATATTTTCGCAGGATTGAAGTTGTAGGGCAAAAACCCAAGACATATGCCGACAGTAATAATCGCGACTAAGGGGCCGATATTCGGTTCGCTAAGCAAACCGTTCATACCGAGATGACGGCTGTATATAAAAAATGCGGTGGCGGCAATCGCCACGATTCCGGCGGCGAGTCCATCGAGCCCGTCGATCAGATTTATTGCTTGTGTCATACCGAGCAACCACAAAACAGTAAACAGCGGTATCCAATCTCTTGATAATACAAATACATCTACGAACGGCGCGCGAAAGTAGATCATCGTCACACCAAACCAAACGAGAGCGATGGCGGCGACAACAACACCGGTTACTTTCATTGGCGCAGAAACTTCGTGAATGTCGTCAACAAAGCCGAGCACAAAAATAATTAGACCAGCAATAATTACGCCGATAAGTTCAGAATTGTTATGAAACAGAGGATCAAATCGATCCATCTGCCACGCGACGGCGATTGCAACAACAAGTGCAATAAAAAATGCAATGCCGCCAACATCGGGCGTTGGTTCAGGGTGACTACGGCGTTCGTCGGGGGTCGCCATCCAACCGTTTTGACGAGCAAATTTAGCTACTAATGGTGTTGTGATTGCGGTTACTGCGGCTGCGACACCGCCAACAAATAAATATCCGAAAAGGTCACTCATCTTTTACTTTTGCGCTACTGCTAAATCTTTGCATAAACAGGAAACTTCGCACATAGTTGAGCGACTTTGCCACGCACTTCTGCAATCTTTGCCGCGTCGTTGCGATTTCGCAATGTTGTTGCAATGTATTCTGCGATCAGTGGCATCTCGGCTTCGCGCATACCTTGTGTTGTTACCGATGGCGTGCCGATGCGCACACCACTCGTGACAAACGGGCTGCGTGGATCATTTGGAATCGCATTTTTATTTAATGTGATGCCTGCAGTATCTAAGACGAGTTGTGCTTCTTTGCCAGTCAACTCGGCATCAAAAGGTTGCAAGTCAACAACCATCATGTGCGTATCTGTACCGCCAGAAACAAGTCTGAACCCATGACTTGCAAGCGCGCCAGCCAAAGCCGATGCATTCTTTACTATTTGATGGGCATATTGACTGAAACTAGGTTGCATTGCTTCGTGAAACGCAACAGCCTTAGCCGCAATCGCGTGCTCTAGCGGCCCTCCTTGACTTCCAGGGAAGACTGCTTTGTCGATAATCGGCGCAAGTTCGGCACGACACAAAATGCAACCGCCGCGTGGGCCACGCAAAGTTTTGTGCGTCGTGAAAGTTACAACATCTGCAAATGGCACTGGGTTTGGATGTGCTCCGCCGGCAACAAGACCAGCAATATGCGCAATATCAAACATCATGTATGCACCAACTTCGTCGGCGATTTTTTTAAATGGTTCTGGCTCAAGTCTGCGCGGATAAGAAGTTGTACCCGCAACAATTAATTTCGGTTTGTGTTCAATCGCAAGTTCGCGAATCTCATCGAAGTTCAACCGCTCATCGGTTGCGCCGACTTTAAAAGAATGAAACTTATACAAAATTCCACTTGCGTTGACTGGTGAACCATGTGTCAAGTGTCCGCCGTGATCAAGGCTTAAACCTAAAACTGTGTCCCCTGGTTTAAGTAGGCCGAGATACACAGCCATGTTTGCACTTGCGCCAGAGTGAGGTTGCACATTGGCGTGGTCTGCACCGAACAGTTTTTTGACTCGTTCAATCGCAAGTGCCTCGACATCATCGACGACGGCATTGCCGCCGTAATAGCGCTTTGTCGGATATCCCTCACTGTATTTATTTGTTAACACAGAGCCAGTTGCGGCCATCACATCCGGCGAAGTGAAGTTCTCGCTGGCTATTAATTGCAAGCCGGTTGATTGTCTAACACGCTCTTTTTCTAAAAGATCAAAAGTTGTTGTATCGCGGTTTGTTTCAGACGGCCAAGGCATTATTTGCTGCTTTCGTTTTGAGATAGTTTGATTTCGGCAAGTTCAATTTCGTGAAGTTGCGCAACTCTCGGTGCATGCCTTCCGTTTTCGAATTGCGTACTGAGAAACTTATCAACGATCTGTTCTGCAAGTTCAGGTGACACAACTCGTGCACCCATCGAAAGAACATTTGCGTTGTTGTGCGATCGCGCCATTTCGGCCAAATAAAGATCGTTACACAATGCGGCACGGATACCGACTATTTTGTTGGCAGCAATTTGCTCACCTTGACCGCTGCCGCCGAGCACAATACCGATATCGGCTTTTTCATCACGCACTGTTCGAGCGACATTGGCACAAATTTCGGGATAGTCGACACTCTGTGTTGAGTTCGTGCCGTGGTCGACAACAGTTAGCCCTTTATTGGTTAAATAAGAAATTAAATGTTGCTTGAGTTCAAAACCAGCATGATCAGACCCAATCGCAATACGTTTCACGCTAAAAGTGTATTGCGCCGCGCAGACTTCTCGAAAGCAGACTGCCCGATATCTCGATGAGTAGCAAAAGATTCGGCGTATTGTGAGTAGTTATGTCGATTGACCCGCGCACTCCTGTGCTTGTGGGGCAAGGGCAAATCGTCAACCACGCGGCGACTTTGGCAGACGCACGCGAGCCCGTGCAACTAATCGCCGAAGCGATTCGAAGTGCCACAACTGATGCTGGCTTGAGCACTGTGCCCGATGTTGACGCGTTAAATATCGTGCGCATGTTGTCGTGGCGATACGCAAACCCTGCGCACACTGTCGCCAAACTTCTTGGGATTAACACCCGCGCTGATGGCATAACTCCGCACGGTGGCAACATGCCGCAGTTGGTTGTCAACAAACTTGCGCGCGAAATACAAAAGGGAGAATTAGATATCGCGATAATTGCTGGCGGTGAATCGAGTTATTCGCGATCGCGAGCGCAACGCGAAAGTACAACACTTAACTGGACGCCAGAAGCGCAGGGTACCCCAGCACCGCTGCAAATTGTAGATGATGCGGCGATGAGCAGCCCAGAAGAAATCGCCCGCAAGATTTTTTTACCTGTGCAGATTTATCCAATGTTCGAAACTGCAATTCGCGCCAAAGCAAAACGAAGCATCGCCGAACATGATCGACTCATTAGCGAACTTTGGTCAAGGTTCAGCGGCGTGGCTGCGAGAAATACGAACGCGTGGAGCCAAACTGCGCTCAGTGAAGAGCAGATTCGCACCGTTACACCCAAAAATCGGATGATCGGCTCGCCATATCGCAAAGTGATGAACTCAAATAATCAAGTCGATATGGCTGCGGCATTAATCATTTGCTCAGCCGAGAAAGCAACTCAACTCGGCATCGCCCGAGACCGTTGGGTTTTTCCAATTTCTGGCACAGATTGCCACGAGCACTACTACATTTCAAATCGATTTTCATTTGCCGATACACCTGCCGTACGACTTGGCGGTGCAATGGCTTGCGACCTCGCTGATGTTTCGCTTAGCGAAATTTTGTTAGTTGATTTATATTCGTGTTTTCCGTCGGCTGTGCAACTCGGCGCACAATCCTTGAACTTGTCGCTTGATCGACAACTCACAATCACTGGCGGATTATCTTTTGCGGGTGGACCGTGGAACAACTATGTGATGCACGCCATCGCCACGATGATGATCAAACTTCGCAACGACACAGGTTCAAAGCAAAACGGATTCATCTGGGCCAATGGTGGTTACGCAACAAAGCACTCATTCGGGGTCTATTCAAACGAGCCAACCAAAACAGGCTTTCGCCACGACTCACCACAAACCAAAATTGACTCGCTAGATAAACGCGAGTTGGCTTCAACTAGTGAGGCCGCAAGCGACGTGGCTGGCAAAGCAAATATTGAGGCTTACACCGTGATGCATGATCGCGACGGCGAACCAGAAACCGCGATTGCCGCAGTATTGCTCAACGACTCGCGACGCGCATGGGCAACTTCAACTGATCGGCAAGTTTCATCTGCGCTTTGCGCCGACGAATGGGTCGGCCGCAAAGTCAACCTAAACCCCGACGGAACACTTCTGATTTGACCTAATTCTGTTCCAATACATTTCTAATCGCCGCAGTAAATGTTGGTGTCAACATGAGAGAGCCATAAGCAGTCAAATGATCTCGATTCCTAAAGACCATTTCCCCATTCAGAATAGGGGTACACGTTTCTTTTGGACACACAGTAAATCTCGGATCAAAAAAATAATGTCGTGGAAAATCTTCAGTCAACTGCTTTGTCGCAGTCAGTAATTTCAAATGTTCTGGTTGTTGATCAAAATTACTTTTACATGATCTCCGTTTTAGTGAAAATTTTGAAATGAGACTTACCTTAAAATCACAAAATGGAATCTCCCCCTGTACGATTGAGCGGATCTCGAGATTATCAAGCCACAACAATGTCTCGGATAAACTCTTTAGCAAATTTTCTGATTTACCCCATGGCTGATAATAACTATCAAGGTAATCACTCTGATGATTGACTATTATTACAAGGTCAGGTTTTCTTTTTTTGATGGATTCAAATCTAGATTTGTTATAAGATGTGCATAATTCATTTGGGCTTTTTGTAAGAAAGGGACAGCTACTCATTACCGCAATTACTAATTCCCCCCCCAATGAGAAAACTGCTTCTGCAACTCCATCAGAAGCTGCAGCTGCGTTTGAATCCCCCACCAAATAAACCAAAAATGACGAGTTAGTTGGTTTGACGAAACACTTGATCTCAAAATTCATCTGACCTTCGCTACAATTATTTCCCAGACCTGAAGCAAAATTATCGCTAAAGTTCTTAACATTCACAAGCCCTAGGCCAGAAGCGGCAAAGTTATGCAGGGCAATCGAAATCACGACCAGACTAACCACAAGTGTCGATGTTAAGCGAAGAGTTTTTAAATCGGTTACTGCATCGTGCCTTCGAAACCTTGCTTCGACAAACTTAAATGTCACACCAGCAGGAAAAGCCGATAAACCTGCTGCGGCAAGCGGTGCGAACGAATTACCTGGCCAAATTTCCCGAGTAAAAACAATCATTGGCCAGTGCCATAGATACAGCGAATACGAAATATCACCGACGTATACAAGTTGCTTACAACAAAGCAACTTATTTAGAGCTATTGACTGTTGATTAAATAACATAACCATCGCAGTACCAGCAACTGGCAATACAGCAATAAAACCAGGAAATTTAGATAATGGACTAAACATGAGCGTCGCCCATGAAATCGCTCCAACACCGACGCCAACAAGAACTCGTGAACCAAGTTTTGAATGAATAACAAGCTTGTTTACGTAAACAGCCAAAACAGCTCCTACAAGAATCTCCCAAAATCTTGCGGGAGCCCCAAAAAAAGCAAATTTTGTCGGCCAGTCGCTACCAGGGCTAAAACCAATCTTTGATAGAAACCCAAGACGAGTTTGTATAAATGAGCCACGCTTATAACCAAATTCAAAATCGTTCGTTAGAGCGACACCGACGGCGAACGATGACAATGCAAACACCGTCAAGGAAAGAGTTATTCTCTTCGCAAAATTTTTTAATTTTGATGCATGTATGACTCCTACAAAAAATAATGGATAGATCCAATAAAATTGCTCCTCAACACCAAGCGACCAAAGATGGCGTAACGGATTATTCTTTAACGCATCATAAGTATTTGTCGCAAAAAGATGGATGTTGCCCGCAAAAAAAACAGAAGCGATAGCCGTTTTTATGACTTGTTGCTGCTCACCAAATGGCGACATCACAACAAGTGAAATCAAAAGCGTGACAACAATCATTAAACTAAGAGCCGGTATTAAACGGCGAGCGCGGCGAGCATAGAAATTACGTAAGCGAATCATTCCAGTTTCCTCAAATTCACGCAATAAAACTTGGGTGATTACAAAACCTGAAATCACAAAAAACATATCCACACCGATAAAACCACCTGGTAATGCAATCCCAGTGTGATAAATAATGACCAGTAAAACAGCCACACCACGCAACCCTTGAATATCAGGGCGGTGATATGACTTAGTCTCGGAACTCTCAGCGATCACCATGACATTGTAGGCAGTTAATGTTTGCGGGCGAAGGCGATGCGATCGCGCTGAGAATAATCTTGGCGAATTTCAATATCTTTGAAGCCATTTTCGTCAAGCAAACTACGAATAAGAAGCGCTTGATCGTGGCCAATTTCGAGAACCATTAAACCATCAGTGGCGAGCCACTCACCTGCTTGCGAAATAATCTGACGATACGCATCCAACCCATCGGTGCCTGCATAAAGCGCAAGATGTGGCTCATAGTCACGAACCACCGACTCAAGACTTGAATCATAAATAGCGATGTATGGCGGATTGCTAATTATCAAGTCAAAACT
>Ga0214921_10007819_pt1 | contig 14108 bp, 15 predicted proteins | sample LL1505_MetaG_FD_177992 | JGI IMG/M metagenome (GOLD analysis project Ga0214921, IMG submission 177992) | Freshwater microbial communities from Lake Lanier, Atlanta, Georgia, United States - LL-1505 | ecosystem: Environmental > Aquatic > Freshwater > Lake | place: USA: Georgia | collected... | reverse complement strand
GGCCCTAGATACTGCCCTTCTATAGAAGATAAGATAGTAAAATTTAAAGATAAGCAACGTCATCAAATTTTTTTAGAACCTGAGAGTCTTACAACGAACATAGTGTATCCAAATGGCATATCAACTTCTCTTCCAAAAGAAATACAACAAGAAATATTATTTAAAATCAATGGTTTAGAGAACGTTCGCATGATAAGACCTGGATACGCAATTGAGTATGATTACGTGTTCCCAACTGAGTTAGATTTTACTCTTAAAACAAAAAAAATAGAAAATTTGTATCTTGCTGGTCAAATAAATGGAACAACAGGATATGAAGAGGCCGCCGCTCAAGGAATAGTGGCAGGTCTTAATGCTGCTCAGTCAGTTAAAAATTTAGAACCAATAAAATTTGAGAGATCCCAGTCTTACATCGGAGTTATGATTGATGACTTGATTACTAAAGGAGTGAGTGAGCCTTACAGAATGTTTACGTCAAGAGCAGAATATAGATTAACACTAAGAGCTGACAATGCTGATTTAAGATTAACTCCTTTGGCCATTAAACATAATTTTATATCTGAAATTAGAAAGTCTAAATTTGTCAACAAAATCAGAGACTTAAGTGATTTTAAAACTATTTTATCTAATAAGATCGTATCACCTACTGTTTTAAAAAAAAATGGAATTAAAATCTCTCAAGACGGAAGAAAAAAATCACTATTGCAGATTTTAAAATTTAAAGATGTGACTTTAGAAAAAATTAGATCTATGTTTTCAGATATACCAAAGTATAATGATGAAATCGAAGACTTAATAAAAACAGAATCTCACTACAGTGGGTATATAGAACAGCAAAAAAGGGACATAAGTATATTTGAAAAAGATGAAAACCTCGTAATACCAAAAAACGTTAACTATGACTTAATTTCTGGTCTTTCACATGAGGTAAAAAGAAAACTGAACGACATAAAGCCTTTAACTTTTGGTCAGGCACTTAGAATAGACGGTGTAACCCCAGCTGCAATTAATATATTGATGATTTATTGTAAAAATACTCTTAAAAAAGCATCTTAAAATATGGATAAAGATGTTGAGTTTTTTATTAAAAAATTCAATGTTTCACGTGAAACAATAGAAAAGTTAAATAAATATAAAGATTTTCTATTAAGCAGTAATAGATTATTAAATTTAATAGGAAAAACAACAGAAAATCATATATTTTCTAGACATTTTATAGATTCCGCACAAATATACGATTTAATTAAAGATAAGTCAGAAATTATTGATTTAGGTTCAGGTGCTGGATTTCCAGGAGTTATATTAAAAATATTAATGGATTATAATAAAAAAGATGTAAATATTACATTAATTGAAAAAAGTCCCAAAAAATGTAAATTTTTACATGATTTGAGTGATAAATTAGATTTAAACATAAAAATAGTTAATTTAAAAATAGAAAAATTTAAGCTCAATAAAATTTCAACAATAGTCTCTAGGGCATTCAAGAATACAGTTGATACAATTGACATCCTTTTTAAAAATAATGAGAAAATAGAAAGCATCATACTACTTAAGGGAAAAACTTATCAACAAGAGCTGGAGGATGCCAAAAAAAAATATACTTTTGATGCAGAAAAATTTAGAAGCATTACATCAGATGAATCTTTTATTCTCAAAATTACTAATATTAAACCTACTACAACTTAAGGTTGTAAATGCCTAGGATAATTTCAGTCATAAACCAGAAGGGTGGAGTTGGTAAAACTACTACAGCAATTAATTTGGCCTCAGGTCTTGCTCTTAAAAATTACAAAGTTTTACTTATTGATCTTGATCCTCAAGGCAACGCCTCAACTGGTGTTGGGATTAATCAGAATGAAAGAGAAAAATCTATTTATGATTTGCTTATAAAAAAAGATTCTTTTTTGGAATGTATAAAAAAAACTAAAATAGAAAATTTAAGTATCATACCAGCAAATGCAGACCTATCAGGACTTGAAACTGAAGTGGCAAATAATTCGCAAAAAGCTTTTTTATTAAAAAACATTATTGATGATCAAGTAAACAATTTAGAGAAAGATAAATTTTCCTACATCATAATCGATTGTCCTCCATCGCTTAGTCTTCTTACAATCATGTCTTTAGTTATTTCCGATTCATTAGTTGTTCCATTGCAAACAGAATTTTTTGCGTTAGAGGGTTTAAGTCAATTAGTGAAAACAATCGATCGTATAAAAATTAATTTAAATCCAAATTTAGAAATACAAGGCATAGTCCTTACAATGTATGACAAGCGAAATAAGCTTTGTGCTGATGTCGAAAAAGAAGGAAGAAACTTTTTTGGAAATAAGGTTTACAATACAAATATACCGCGAAATGTAAGAATTTCAGAAGCACCTTCATTTGGGATGCCAGTTATTTTGTATGATAAAAATTGCGCTGGTTCTTTAGCTTATAACCAGTTTGTTGATGAATTTTTAAGTAGAGAAAATTTAGAAGAAAAAAAAGTTGCTTAAATGATTGGAAATAAATTTAAAGGTTTAGGAAGAGGTCTGTCAGCATTAATGGGGGACATCCCTCAAGATAATGCTCAAACTAAAAGTTCTTCAGAAAAAGTTCCTATACATTTTGTATATGCTAATCCATCCCAACCAAGAAAAAATTTTAATCAGGAGTTGCTTAATGAACTTTCAGAGTCAATTAAGGAACAAGGAATTATTCAGCCAATACTAGTTAGAAAAAAATCAGAAGACAAATATGAAATTGTCGCTGGAGAAAGAAGATGGAGAGCAGCTCAGCTTGCAAAAATTCATGAAGTTCCAGTTATTATTTTAAATATTGATGATAAGAAATCTTTAGAATTTGCGATATTAGAAAATATTCAAAGATCAGATTTAAATGGAATAGAAGAAGCTTTGGGTTATGATAATTTAGTAAAAAAGTTTGGGTATTCTCAAGAAACATTATCAAAAATTTTAGGAAAAAGCAGAAGCCATATTGCTAACACTCTTAGACTTGCTGGCTTACCAGATGAAATAAAAAAGATGATTTCAGATGGATTATTAACAGCAGGACATGCACGATGTTTAGTTAATGTTCCTGACAATGTTAAACTTGCCAAAATAATAGTGAACAAGAATCTTTCTGTAAGGCAGGCTGAATTTTTAGTTAGAAAAGAGCAAGTTTTTTCAGGTTCAAAAAAAATTCAAACAAATAATAAGGATACAAATATAAAGTCTTTAGAAAGTGATCTGGGACTTTTAATGGGAATAAAAGTAGATATAAAAAATAAAAAGAATAATTCTGGAGAAATAAAATTTTCTTATAAAAATCTTGATCAGTTAAATAAAATTATTAGCGTTCTTAAGAGTTATTTTAGATAGGTTTTGTGTTAAAAAATAATAAAATTGAGTATCTTGATTTAAATCATTTCTCTTAAATTCAGTTTCAATAGTATTTAAATTACTAAGAAATTTTTCAAGGTTATTAGTGTTCCAAATTTTTAAGATATTTTTTATCCTGTCTTTATCTTTCCAAAAAATAGGAGGTTTGTATCTTTCAATTTTCTCATCTATCGAGAGATTCTTATTATTTTTTTGTATGTCGAGAATTTTAATTATGAATGATCTAAGAATAATAATTACTTCTATAAAATTTTTTTCATAATTAGACATATTGGATATAAATTTATTAATATTTTTTTCATTTTTAGATAATAAAATATCAATAATCTCATCATTTTTTTTCAGATCCACGTCAGTGCAAATTTCATCAATAACTTGATCTGAAATTTTTTCTGAATTTTTGTATAGATTTATTTTTTCTATTACTTCCTTAATTTTGAATCTTTTTAATGATGAAGAATTGATAATAATTTCTATTTGTTTCTCAGATAATTGAATTTTATTTATTTGTAGTTGTTGCGTGATGAATCTTATTATATCAAGTTTAGTTTCTTGATAACAAGGAGTGCATATTGCCACTTTATCATATTCACCAAATTGTCTTAGTTTGGAACTTTTTAAAAGTATCTCAGAGTTTACAATAATTGTATTTTCATCGATATTATTTTTTATCTTGTTAAGAGTTTCTATAATTTTATCAGAAGAGTTCTTTATTACTAAAATATTCTTATTTTCATCAAATAATGACCCATTAAGGTAATAATTAATAATATTTTCTGGGTCTTTAATTATATCTTCTTCAAAAATATTTTTCTGAATTTTTTGCTCATCTTTAAATTTAATAAGTATTTGTTCATTTAGATCTCCAATTAGATCTTGATTTTCTCCATATAAAAGAATTATTTTTCCTTTAAAGAAATCTTTTTTTTTAAGATTTAATTCTTGCGACTTAAATAACATCCCTATTAATTTAATGAGACCTTAGATTTAAATAAAATATTTTGAATTATGCCATCTAATAGTAATTTTTTTTCATTATTTTTAACTAAAACATTGTTTGGGATATTATCAGTTACAGCAACTCTTTTATCTTTAGTAATTGCATCTTGATAAATGACTACTCCATTTTTATCTTGGAATTGATAGCTTACAGTTAATTTAATTAATTCTTCCGTAGCTATACCCCTGGAGTCAACAAGAGAATTCTCTGCCGTATCATAAATTTGAGCTTTAAAAATAAATGCATTCAAATTTTTTTCATCTTTTTTAAAATTTAATTTTCTTTCTAAATCAAAGACTAAATTTCTATCACCAACAATTTCTGATTTTGAAACTATAATTTCTTTTGGGTTGCCAACATATATTGGGGAAAATCCGCAATGACTTAAAAAAAGTGTTAAAAAGATAGTGAAATAAATTTTATTCATGATTTGTCACAATATTTAGTAGTTTATTTTTTATAAAGATCTTTTTTACTATAATTTTTTTATATAATATAACTTGAATATTTTTAATTGCTAACGATTTACTAAGAATATTTTCCTCACTTTCGTTGTTAGTGGAGTTAATAATTGCCCTTTTTTTTCCATTAATTTGTATAACAATATCAAAATTTTCTTTATGCAAGAAAGACTCATCTATATTTGGCCATTGTTGTAATGTTATGTCTTGTTTTCCAGTTATTTTTTCCCAGCATTCGTTAGCAATATAAGGAATAAAAGCTGATACAATAATAAGATATTTTTTATATATACTTACAATATCTTCTTTGTTGAGATTTTGTTTTTCAATCTCTTCATTAATATTATTTAAAAAAACATAAAGTTTAGCAACGGCTACATTGATATGAAATTTTTCTATACAGTCGGTGATATCTTTTATTAAGATATTAGAGTTTCTTATCAATGTGTTATTTTTTTCTTCTTTTTCTTTTTTATAAATTTTAAGCTTTTCATAAGTTCTCCAAATTTTTTGAATATATTTAAATGCCCCTTGGATACCATTGTCGCTCCATTGAATATCTCTATCTGGTGGACTGTCTGATAAAATAAACCATCTTACAGCATCTGCACCATAAACTTTAATAATATCATCGGGATCAATAATATTTTTCTTGGATTTTGACATGGCTTGGCTATCACCTTTAATAACCTGCTCATTATTTTTTGATAAAAAAGAATTATTTTTTTCAATAACATCTTTTGGAAAAACCCATTTGCCTGCTTTAGTCTTAAAAGTAGGATGACAAACCATTCCTTGAGTAAAAAGATTCTCGAATGGTTCAGTAAATTTAAATTTATATTCATTTTTTAAGGCTAAAGTAAAAAATCTTGAGTATAAAAGATGAAGAATAGCGTGTTCAACGCCGCCAATATATTGATCTACCGGCATCCAATAGTTAATTTCATCGATATTAAAAGGTTTTGAATCTTCTTTAGTGGAGCAAAAGCGCAAAAAATACCAAGAAGAATCTACGAATGTATCAAGAGTATCTGTTTCACGAATTGCTTTCATTCCTGTTTCGGGACATTTCGTATACTTCCATGTAGGATGATTTTCTAGAGGATTACCAGGTTTAGTAAAATCAACATCTTTGGGGAGCGTTATAGGAAGATCTTTCTCAGGCACTAGTATAATTTTTCCATCTTCCCTATAAAGAATAGGAATTGGACAGCCCCAGTATCTTTGTCTTGATATTCCCCAATCTTTAAGACGATAAATAATTTTCGAATTTCCAATTTTTATTTCTACTAGCTTTTGAATTATAACTTTTTTAGCTTCTTTAGTTGAATGCCCATTAAGAAAATCTGAGTTAATAGCATAACCATCCTCAGTATATGCTTCATTTTTAATGTTAATTATTTTAAATTTTTCAGGACTTACAACGGGAATTATTTCTAGTTTATATTTTTTTGCAAATTCCAAATCTCTCTGATCATGAGCGGGACAACCAAAAATTGCTCCTGATCCATAATCCATAAGAATGAAATTAGCTACATAGATTGGCAATTTTTTATTTAGAAAAGGATGAGTTGCAAAAAAAGGAGTTTTGAATCCCAATTTTTCATTTGTTGATAAAGAAGATTCGGTTCCTAGATTCTTTAAGGCAAGATCTTTAAAACTTTTAAATTCTTTATCATTTTTAAAATATTCTGTGAATGGATGATCAGGAGCAATAGCAACAAATGACGCTCCAAATATTGTATCTGGTCTCGTTGTAAATATTTTTATTTTTAAATTTTTACAATCTGTAGTAAAATCAATTTCGCATCCTTCTGATTTTCCAATCCAGTTTTTCTGCATTAACTTAACTTTTTCTGGCCATCCTTTTAATTTTTCTAAAAGACTTAGAAGCTCATCAGAGTATTTTGTAATATTTAAGAACCATTGACTCAGTTTTTTCTTTTCAATTACCGCCCCAGATCTCCATCCTTTACCGTCAATAACTTGCTCATTTGCAAGAACAGTATTGTCGATTGGATCCCAATTTACATAGCTTTCTTTTTTATAAGCTATTTCTTTTTTAAAAAAGAATGAAAATAGAATTTGCTGATGTTTGTAATAATTTTCATTACAAGTAGAAATTTCTTTATCCCAGTCAATAGAAAGTCCCAAGCGTCTTAATTGAGACTTCATAGTTGCAATATTATTTAGAGTCCAATCGCCGGGATGAAGATTGTTTTGTATAGCGGCATTCTCTGCTGGCAAACCAAAAGCATCCCATCCCATAGGATGTAGAACGTTGTAGCCATTTAATCTTTTAAAATTAGCAATGACATCTCCAAGAGTATAATTTCTTACATGACCCATATGTATATTTCCTGAAGGATAAGGAAACATTTCTAAACAATAAAATTTTGGTTTTATTTTTTCTTTACCTGTATTAAAAGTTTTATTTTTTTCGAAAAAATCCTCCCACTTCAATTCAACAGGAATTGGATTGTAGTTTTCCATAAACTAATTCTGTATTAATTTTTCTTAGACTCTTCTATCTTAATGATTCTTGCTGTATTTAGAATTGCTTCTTTTATAGAAGATAAAAAAGCATTATCGAGTTTTTGATGCGAGCAAGTGTTTTGATTGTCACAAATTTTTTTATGTCCGGTCACTGATAAAGAATCAGACCTAAGTTCATTACTAAGAAAACGAATTTGAATTTTAATTTGATCTTTAGAATTATTATTTTCGCTATACCAATCAGTTATAATTATACCTCCAGTATAATCAGCATTAGCTAAGGGTAAAAAATCTAATGTTTTAAAAGTTGCCCGCCAAAGAATATTTGATGTGGAAAATTCAAAGTTTGTATTTTTTTCATTTTTGCCACCAAAAAGTGTTATAGGATTTTTTTCAGCATACTCCTTTCCTCTAACATCAGCGTTTGGCTCAAATTTTTCAGCTTTGCCAGTTACTGGATCGACCTTAGGACCACTACAGTTCAATAAAAAAACGCAATTAGTAAATATAAAGAATAATAAAATGATTTTTTTCATTGATTTTTGCATTTTATGAATTTTTATTAAAATTATTGATAGTTTATAACAAATAATAATGAAAATAATTGTTATTTTCCTATATAATTTAGTTATCTACTTAAAATATGCTTTATTTTAATGGTAATTAGTAATGTTGTATTTTTACAACAAAATATTAAAATAATCAAATATATCCTATAAATTAGTCATCTTAAAAAAAATCTTAATTATAGTGCAGATTAAAGTAATTAATTTAATTGCTTTTAACTAAACATAACAAATATATAAACATGAAAAAAACAAAAATAGTTAAGTTGCTTGCTGCAACAGCTATGGCAACTGTATTGAGCAATGCGGCGCATTCTCAAGTTACAGTGTCTGGCTATGTTGAAATGACATACATGAATGGTGGATTTAATGGTGCCACTAACTCTCCTGCTGGTACAAGATCTCTAGGTTCTGAGAGCTTGTTAAAAGTTGCAGGAAAAGGAAAAATGTCAAACGGAATGGCATACGAAGCGTTCCAAGAGTTTGAATCAGATGAAACTTTTGCTTTTCATCAAAGATACATTGGAATATCTCCTACGAATGACTTAACTTTGTTCTACTCTTTTGACGGACAAAAAGGTTCAGAAATAGCTGGAAGAATGACTCCATTTGTTACTGAAAGAAACCAGGACATTACAGGTCAATCAGGAATCCCTGAGTATATTGATATTACTTCAGGTCAAAACTTTGTAGGTTTTGATGTGATGAATATGGGGCCTGGTGGACAAATAAGTGCTGTTTATAACCCTAACATGCTTGGAACTTCTAACTCAGGATCTGACCGTATTTTACCTGCATCTAAAACGCAGCAAGGATACAGCTTAGGTTATAGAGTTACACCAGTTACAGGTTTAACAATTGGTGCAGGCTTAACTAAGATTGATGCTGATAGAGTAGATTTCCAAGATGCTAATGCAAAAACTCTTGGCTTCTCTTATGCTTCAGCTCCTTTTGCAGTTGGTGCACAAAGAATCAAGCAAGAAGGCTTAAAAACATCACAAGCTGCTGCGCAGAAAGATGAAATAGATATCTTCAGTGCAACATATGCAGTTAATAAAGAAATAACTTTAGGTGGATCTATGGCCACACTTGAAAGATCTCTTTCAGGTGTTAAAGCTTCTGTAGATACAAAATCCTATAACGTTGCTGTAGCTTACAATTTAGGACCAGTCGTTGCGTCTTTAAATTTAGAGAATAGCTATGACACTCCAGCATCTGGAACAGTCGCTCCAACTTCTGGAAGAGATGTAACTATTACTAAATTAAAAGTAAGAGCTAACTACTAATACTTTAAATTAGGTTTAAAAAAACCCGGCAAATCTTAAATGGTTTGCTGGGTTTTTTTATTTAAAGTAAGAAATTCCTGCAAATTTTTCGATATTTGAAAACCAACTAATTTTTTTTGGAGTTATACCTCCTAGTGGATAAATTTTAGTTTTAAACATTTTTGAGATTAGTAAGTATTTTACCAGGCCAATTGGTCTTTTTTGAGGGCCTGATGCTGTTTTAAATATAGGTGATAGAAATATCATATTACAACCAATTTGAATTTTTTTTCTTATTTCAGATAAGCTATGAGCGCCGCCTATAACATCATAATCAAAGATATGATTTTTATTTGATAGAAATATTTTGTCATTATAGCTAGACAAATATATACCTTGAATTTTTTTATTTGTAATTAATTTTACATTATTAGAGATAAAAATTTTATTATAAATATTTTTTTTAATAATTTTTTTTATTATCAATGTATCTGATTGATTTTTAGGATTTATTATTAATGCAATATTTTTATGTTTAAAATGACGTTTTGTTAAGATATCAAGTTCTGTAATAATATAAAATTTTTTAATTAATTTTAAATTTCTTGAATACATATTTTAATAAATTTTTACTGGTAAAAAATAGTATTTTATCGTACAGCAAAAAAATTACTATAGTTGTGGTAACTAAATCTGTTAGTTATGACAAAATTAAAGATATAGTTGATTCTGGCCATGTTCATTTTGGGGAAAATCGAATTAAAGATGCGAGTAATAAATGGATTGATATTAAAAAAAATTTTTTAGATATCAAATTACATTTTATTGGCAGACTACAGTCAAACAAAGTTGATGAAGCTGTTTCTTTATTTACTTACATACACTCTTTAGAATCTGAAAAACTTGCAGTTTCATTATCTAAAGCAGAAAAAAACCATAAAAAAAAAATTAAATATTTTATTCAGATTAATATAGGAAAAGAACAACAGAAATCTGGGATATCAATAGAAGATGCACCTGATTTTATAAATTTTTGTATAAAAAGTTTAGATCTAGATGTTATTGGACTCATGTGTATTCCTCCTGTTAATCAAGATCCAATTAAATATTTTATTGATTTAAAAAAAATTTCAGAAAGATATAATTTACATGATCTTAGTATGGGAATGTCTTCCGATTATATTCAAGCAATTGAATGTGGCTCAACTTTTGTAAGAATAGGTTCTGCCATTTTTAATGAAAATTAGTATCACTATATTAATTTAATTTTGGTATTGGGTTTAATTATTTCAAGAATTTTAAGAAGATGTATTTTGTTTAGACCAATACAACCTTTTGTTGGAGTATAATTTTTTTTTGCTAAATGTAAAAATATTGCGCTACCTTTATTTTTTATAGCAGGATTCATATTGTAGTTTAAAGGTATAACGATATCGTACAGATAATCGTTTCTATAAAGCTTCTCATATTTTGCTAGAGAGGGTATTTTTATTAATTTATTGTAAGACTTGCTTTTAGGATCATCACACCAGCCCATATTCTTTTTAATCTTATTTTTCTTTAATAATGTTTTTATGTTTTTAATTCTATCTGATCGATAATAGACTTTAGTAAATTTAAATGTTCCCTTGGGCGTTATATTATCTCCTTCTTCTTTTTTCTTCTTAATTCCAGCCTTTCCTAAGGCACAACGATATTTAAAATTCTTATACTTTAAATATCCAGATTTTTTTACAATAATCATATTAAATGCATTATATATTTATTTATGGACAATATTCATCTTCATATTATTGGCTCTAAATCTTTTTCTAATTTATTAGAGGAGTTAAATTTTAATTATATTATTAGCACCGGAGAAAATTTAAAATATAATAATAAGTATTCTTTAGTTAGAATTATTTTTATTGAAAAATTACAGTTAATAGAGATAAATAAATACTTATCAGAAAATACACCAACTATTTTTTTATTAAAGAATAAAGATTTTTTAATAAAGAATAAATTTCTTTTATTAGAATTTCATGTTTCATTATTTATCCCTATAGAAGTTTTATTATTTAGAGAGATATTAAATATTTTACTTACCAAGTATAATTTTTTTAAAAAATCTAAAATTATTATTAAAGATTATGAGATAGATTCTAATCAAAGAGTTATTTTGAAAAATGGAGTTAAGATTAAACTCACCGAAAAAGAATTAGAGTTAATTTTAACATTAAATAATAACAATGGTTTAGAAAAATCTTTTTTACTAAAAAGTATATGGAATCGTAGCTCAGATTTAGAAAGCCATGCTTTTGAGACTCATTTACATAGATTAAGAAAAAAAATAGATAAATTTTTTAAGGATAAAAAATTTATTTTAGAAAAGAATTCTTTATATTATCTCTCAAAGTAAATTATAATTTACTCTAATCTGGCTCCTATTTTTTGAATTATTTTTGATGCAAGCGACGAACCAATTGTTAAACATTTTTTAATCTCGGATTGATCTAAATATTCTTTTAAAAATCCAGCAGCAAATAAATCTCCAGCACCTGTTAGATCTAATATTTTATCAACTTTTATACTGTTACAGTTTATGATTTCTTTATTTTTAATAGCCATACTTCCATTTTCGCTTCTGGTAATAACTATTAGTTTATTAAATTTTTTTAGTTGATTTACAGAATCTAATAGTTTTTTTTTATTTGTTAATTCGTTTATTTCGTTTTCATTGCCTATTAATATATCTAGATCATCTTTAAGAAGATTATAAAAATCTTGTTTGTGTCTCGTTACACAAAATATATCAGATAAGCTCATTGCAATTTTTACTTTATTCTTCTTGGCTATATTTATTGTATGTTTAAACATTTTTTCACTTATACCTTTATCCCACAGATATCCTTCTAAAAAAATTAATTTATGATCTGTAATATTTTTTTCATTTATATCCTTATCTGAAAGATGTGATGATATTCCAAGATAGGTACACATAGTTCTTTCAGAATCTGGGGTGATTAAAATAATAGACGCGCCAGTAGACAAGTCTTCATTTTTTTCGATATAATTAAATTTTACATTTATATCCTCAAGACTTTTTTTATATAATTTTCCAAAGTTATCAGAGTTAATTTTTCCAATAAAAGATGAGTCTCCTTTAAGATAAGCAATTCCAGACATAGTGTTAGCAACAGAACCACCCGCTACAACTTTTTCAATCTTAATATTTTTTTTAAGGTCTTCAAATTCAGACTTATTAATAAGTTTCATAGAACCTTTTGTAAGATTTTTATTTCTTAAAAACTCATCATTCACCTTTGCAAGGACATCAACAATTGCATTGCCTATGCCTAATATTTTTTTATTCATTTTTTCCTTTGTACAAGCAAATTTTATTAATTACACACTTTTTGCATAATGGATTTCTAGATTTGCACGTATATCTTCCATGCAAAAGTATTAAATGGTGGGCTTTTTTTATGTGTTTTTTAGGCAATATATTTAAAAGTTGATTCTCAACTTGTTGAGGGCTTTTACCATTAGAAAGGCCGGTTCTGTTACCAACTCTAAAAACATGAGTATCAACCGCAAGGGTTGGTTTATTAAATGCGGTATTCAAAACAACATTGGCTGTTTTTCTACCAACACCAGGAAGAAGTATTAACTCTTCAAATTTATTTGGAATTTTGCTTTGATATTGTTCTAATAAAGTCTTAGACAAGTAATATAAGTTTTTAGCCTTATTATTAAACAACCCTATTCTTTTAATAAGATTTCTGATTTTGTTTATTCCAAGATCTACAAAATGCTTTGGAGTATAATATTTTTTATATATGCTTTTAGTAACGTTATTTACATTAACATCAGTGCATTGAGCTGAAAGAACAACAGAGGTTAATAAAGTAAATTTATTTCTATACTTTAAAGATGTTTTTGGATTCTTTATTGATTTGTTTAATAAATTAATAAGTTCAAAGGCTTTATTTTTATTTAGAAGCGTCAAAGATAATTTAAAAAATTTTATAAATTTATTTTAATTCAAGCATATCCTGCATATTAAATAAGCCTTTATTTTTTTTGCTTATCCATACAGCAGCATTTAACGCTCCATCAGCAAAGAGTTCCCTTGAAAAAGCAGTATGTTTAAGTTCTATATTTTCTATTTTATTATTAAAAAGCACTGAATGTCTCCCAACAGTATTTCCTTTTCTTGTAATAAAAAAATTTATTTTATCTTTTTGTAAACTACCTTTTTTATTTAAAAAGTTTTTTCCTTTTATTGATTCTAGATTTTTATTTTTTCCTTTACACACTGCGTTTGCTAACATCAATGCCGTTCCTGATGGGTAATCAACTTTTTTTCTATGATGATCGTCGTTAATTCCAATATAATAATCACTAGGAATTTTTTTTGAGAGAATATTAACTATATATTCAAGAAGATTAATACCCAAGCTCATGTTTCCAGATTTAAATATAGCAATTTTTTTTGAATAGTTTTTAATTAAATTATTTTGTTGTTTAGTAAAACCTGTTGTGCCGATTACAATCTTTTTTTTTAATTTTTTTGCATAATTCAATATTTCAAGGGAAGCTTTAGGTCTTGAAAAATCAATAATAACATCGGTTTTTTTAAAAGCTACTAGGTTATTTTTTTGTATCTTAATACCATTTATAGCTTTTCCAGATTTTATATCTGTTAAGCTAAATAATTTTAGATTTTTATTTTTAGATATTCTTTTAATGAGAATTTTTCCCATTCGTCCAAGAGCTCCAGTGATCGTGATGTTAATTTTTTTCATTAATTACCACTCCAAAACTTTTTAGCTTTATTTATAAAATTTTTTATTTCTGAATTGCTCTCTAAATCTTCTAAAGATTTAAACTTTTCGAGCAAGTCTTTTTGCTCTTTTGATAAGGTTTCTGGAATTATTACATTTGTTTCT
>Ga0214921_10007818_pt1 | contig 14108 bp, 11 predicted proteins | sample LL1505_MetaG_FD_177992 | JGI IMG/M metagenome (GOLD analysis project Ga0214921, IMG submission 177992) | Freshwater microbial communities from Lake Lanier, Atlanta, Georgia, United States - LL-1505 | ecosystem: Environmental > Aquatic > Freshwater > Lake | place: USA: Georgia | collected... | reverse complement strand
TGATAGCATTGCCGGCTGTTCCTCGATAGCTCAGTCGGTAGAGCACCGGACTGTTAATCCGTAGGTCGTTGGTTCGAGCCCAACTCGAGGAGCCAGAGAAAATCTCGCACAGAAGCCCCAGGTCTTAGGCCTCGGGGCTTTTTTGTTGGACGGTGGGGCTCGGTATTCGGTCGGTTGGGGTCGGCTTCCCCGAGTGGGATCCGGTGCAGCAGGGACGACAACGCAAACCTGATTGCGGACACCATCGCGAACACCGTAGCGGACCGGCATGAGCCGAAGCTGACAATGGCCGGGGACATGTGTTGACCCCAAGACCGACTGTCACCTTTACGCCGCAATCGTTGCACTAAAACAAGCACCGACACCTGGCCTGGTCCAGTAGCCAGATTCTCCAGCAGAGGCTGAGGCAAACTATTCACATCAACGCGGAACGAGGGGCAGCCCCACAGCCCACCCTTGACCAACCGAAGTCCACAAAACGCGCGATGATTCAGGATGAATCAGGCTGATTCAGGCTTGGGCACTGCACGCTGGAATTTTGCTTGTACCGCTTAACGCTACAAAACTAATGAGACATCATTTAACACCAAATTTCTTGATTGCCCAGAGCATTACCCGATGCTTACATTGTTTTATTCGATATCTGTTTAGAATTTTTCTGCTTTATTTTTATTGCTCCATGACAGTGAGCGCCGCCGAAATTACAGAGAGCAATCTCAGAGGACAACCAGTTGAGACACTGGAAGTAAACGTCTTTGATATCAAACTAGACAAAGAAATTCGTCTCAACGCTCTGATGGTTACCCCGTCAGTTCCTCAACCTTGGCACACCGTTGTACTGCCGTCTAATTGCACCGGGAAAGATGATCATTTCTGGATAATGATGACGCCAGCCCTGATAAAAAAGGGGTACGCAGTAGTTCTGTTAGATAGCTTTTCACCGCGCGGCTTTTCAACGGTCTGCGCAAACAAATTCCAAATGTGGCAAGAGGCGAGAGTGGCCGATGCCATCGCAGTACTCAAGAAGCTACAGGTCGACGCTCGGATTGAACCTTCCAAAATTGCCTTGGGTGGGCACTCCAACGGCGCCGTGACCTCCTTCATGGCGTCGTTCGTCGATTCGTCACAGATCGTTAAGACCGACTCCCTCGGTTTTGCTGCTTACTTTGCAGTCGGTGCTGCATGCGACCTCACCTTTAAAAATCCGAAACTTTGGGCACCTTTATTACTCATCTCCGGAGAAAAAGACGATTACACGTTCCCGGAACCGTGCCAAGCTGAAGCCAAACGCCTGCAGGAGGCCGGCAGTAACGCAGCAATAAAGATTATCCCGGGTGCGAATCATAATATGAGTACCTCGGGATGGTTCTACAGTTCACAAGTTCAACGCATGCCCAAAGGCATACCGCGTATGTATATGCTTGGTAGAGACACTGCTGGAACCTTGCATCTGGAACTCGAAAATGGAAGCAAAGTTACGGCTCCCGAAATGATCAAGGCCTATGGCGGTTTCATGTTGGGCAAAACTCGCGGCGGTACAGTCGGGGGCTCATGGGACAAATTCCCAGAGGTTAGCGCCTTGATCTTTGAGCACCTCGAAACCGCTGGCTTAAAGCCTCGATAACTTCAAATCCAGATCGACCACGTAAATCCTGCTTAAGTGTGTTTACCTCAATTGAAACCAAAATGAAATACAGATTTTTTTTCGTTCTGCTGTGCCTATTGAGTTCTGCTGGCGCTCAAGATGTGAAGGCACCCGATCATTCAGACATGGTCATTGCCGATGTCCATAGGCATGTTCAACATTGGATCACCCCAAGCAGCCTGCTGGCTGAAATGGACGAGTTAAAGATCGGCTGGGCTGGTGCAGTGGGTGCCCCGTATGGACCATGGGAAACCCAACCGTACATCCAGCTTTTAGGTAAACGCTACATAGCAACGACCGGTCAAATCACCCTCACAGACATTTATCGGGTCAGGGGTGTTCGAGGGATCGAGGACGATCAGACCCAGGACTACAAGGCACTTATAGATGAAGCCAATCGGTCTTTTGAAGCTAACGTAATCAAGGGGCTCGGTGAATTGATCTTGAACAATGAAAACACCAACCCCAATCCAGCTTTCAGGCGCAAAGCACGGATTGACTCGCCGGGAGTGACACAGTTATTGGACATCTCTAAGCGCTGGAATGGCTTTGTTCAGATTCACGCTGAAGATGATGCCAAAACTGTTAAGGAGCTAGGAAATATCGCTTTTCAATTTTCAAGTGTCCCGATCATCCTGTCGCATTGCCTTTTTACGGCGAATACAGCACTAATTGATGAACTGCTGAGCAGACACTCGAATCTGTATTGCGAAATGTCCGCCCGGAATGAATCAATGTATGACAACTATTTTGCAAGGCAAAAGGCGGAAAAATTCGGTTGGATTGTTTTTGACGATCGGAGTCTTAGGCCTGATTGGAAGGCATTGATCGAAAAGCACCCAACGCGGTTCATGGTTGGCACTGATAATTTCAACGCTAGCGTAGATACCAGAAAGGTGATTCGACAGATTCGTCAGGGCCTCCTGCGGAACTTGCCCGTTGATGTTGCCAAGCTCGTCGCGTCCGGCAATGCCATTCGTGTCATGCGGCTAGAGTGAGTGCTTGAAACGAAGAGCGACGAAACTCAGTCTTATCCAGCACCAATGCAAGTTGACAAATAATAACTCTATCAAAATGAGAAAATGAAAATCACCCGACCTTACAGCAAGGCAAACCCGGCAGCTTGGGATGCTTCTGCTCGATTGCAGGACAATGGCGCCAAATGGGATGCCCTGTGGTGCCAGAGGGACAAGGACGTGGTCTCGGGGTTCACGGTACACACCGCTTCGCGCAGACCCTCCGGAAAGCTGCGGATTCGCAACTTGATTGTGTCAATCTTTTTTGGGTTCTCAACCTCAGCGGCGAGTGCGCAGGTCACATCCAGCAAAGTGGAAATTCCGGTTGTCGGCTCTAAATGTAACGAGCGGGTAAGGGAAGTAACCAGTGTTTGGGGTGATTTGCGCATCCCAATTCAACAAATTGGGCCTCTGTCCGCAGTCGTTCTGCTTCATAGCAATGCAGGAATTGTCGGTGTTGGCGACTTCTACGCCAAAGCACTCAACTTCGCGGGTATTGCAACGCTGGAGGTTGACTCATACACACCCCGTGGCGTTCGAAATGGCAACGACTGGTCCGCACCCGTTTTGTGTGATCGACTTCAGGATGCTTGGGGGGCTCTCAGCTTTCTCGCCAAAGACGGCAGATTCAACTCACAACAAATTGGCGTGGCGGGGTTTTCCAGCGGGGGCGCCGTTGCAATTATGGTGGGGATGGGTGTGCGGCCGAGGCGCGTCCCAAGGCAGAACGACTACCTGCCGAAAGAGTTAGTCTATTCCGCTCACTTCGCTCTGTACCCCGGTTGTGCCAACATTATGGATGACCGACAACGAATTCGTTCGTGGATCAATCCTGGGCGTCCCCAAAATTGGGGCACGACAGGCAAACCAATCCATATCGTATCTGGCACCGCTGATGATTTTGATTTCGATCCCAAGGTAGATTGCTTGCGAATGAGTCAGGAATTTCCTGAGATCGCAAATCAACTGTCTGTGCGGATGATTGACGGTGCAACCCATGGATTCGATTGGCCCAACCCTCCCCCTACGTCTTACAGCTCGTTCGCCAAGGCACAGACCGGGGGCGTTGTGACCATGCGGTACTCCCCGTTTGATTCCGCCGTGACTCAAAAGGAAATGGTCGATTTCTTCAAGAAGCAATAATTCTTGACCTGTCTTGAAAGTCTCGACCTGGGTCGAGGAGCCAAAGAAAGCTCGCACAGGGGCCCCGAATTACGCCTCTTTCAGGTAACGCATTGCCAGACCGGTGACGGATTGACGGTCAAGACGGTGGCGGGCGACATAGCCACTGTCACCGAAATCGATGATCCGGGCTCGAAACTCGTCATCCACGTCTTCAATTGGCCGCCCGACACCCGGCTCTTGATCCTCCACTTTAACCGCTTAGCGAATAGTTCTCACGTTACGTTTTGCAGCTTCTGGGTTCTTGGAAGCTAGAAGTCGGCAAAGGCGCCGCACATCGAGCAGTGCTGAATGAGACCTGATCAACTGTGACATTCCATCGGACCTCAAGCGCAACGTGCTTCAGGACGTCGCGCCGGGAACTTGAGCCGCTTGGCCCCTCGGATAGAGAATTTACTTGATGTTAGTAACGGGGTTAGTAACTGAGTTGGTCACGGATGGCATGTTGCCTCCCGCGCTAGCTTGAGTCTAACTCTTGGTAGCAACCCAGGAATTAGGCCTCGCAGGGAATGCCCGCGAGCACCCTGGTCAGTTCTGCCGCCGAGATTTCCATACAACCGGATGCGTTTTGCCCTGCCCACAAGGGGGAAAATCCGTCATCTCCCTTTGCCTCGGCGGCGCTACGAATCGGTGCGATGGCGGATGTTGCCAAAGGGAATGCCGGCGCCGTGGCGTTCATCGCGCCGAGTTGCCGAATCACGCGATTGACGATTCCACGGGCGGGGCGTCCGGTGAAGAGATTCGTGAGTGTTGTGACGCGGGCCGCGTCACTTCTTAGCGCGGCTCGGTGTAGGGCGCCGGTATTCGCTTCGGGACATAGCAGGTACGCGGTTCCAACTTGAACGCCTGCTGCGCCCAGAGCCAGCGCTGCTGAAACACCTGCGGTGTCCGCGATCCCTCCTGCTGCGATCACGGGCAGTTTAACGGCCCTTCGGATTTGGGGAACCAACGCGAGCGTCCCAACTTGAGTATTGAGGTCGTCGGTCAAGAACATGCCGCGATGCCCGCCCGCTTCCAATCCTTGTGCAATGATGGCATCCACGCCCTGGGCTTCGAGCCACCGAGCTTCGTCAACGGTGGTTGCAGACGACAGGATTTTGGACCCCCAACTGCGCACCTGAGCCAACAAGTCGTCTGGGGGTAGTCCAAAGTGAAAGCTCACGACAGGTGGTCGGAACTCTGCTAAGGCATCGGCGATGGTCGAACTGAACGGAAGCCTGCCAGGTCCGGAGGGAATCGCGGCCGGGTCGATCCCGAATTCTTCAAAATAAGGCAAGAGGGTCTTCTTCCAGGCTTCTTCGCGTTGTGGGTTTGGCGCTGGCACTGAGTGGCAGAAGAAATTCACGTTGAACGGCTTCGCCGTGCCAGCGCGGAGAAGTGTCAGTTCGCTGCGCATGGCATCGAGGCTCAGCATTGCGCATGGAAGGGAACCAAGCCCGCCTGCGTTGCTGACCGCGATTGCGAGTGCGCTGCCTTGAGCACCCGCCATGGGCGCCTGAATGATCGGCAGTTCTAGTCCAAGTAATTCCTGCAGAGTCATCGGGTGTGGCGATACGCAATGTTTAATCATGTCAAAACAACTCGGACTGAAATGGTTCAATCGGCCTTGAATCCTGTGGCCGCCACGGCCTTACCCCGCGCTTCGGTGTCAGCCGCGATGATGCGGGAGAACGCCTCGCGGCTTGTATCTGCCGGTACTTTGGATGGAGCCACCACGCCAAATAACTAGGAAAACTCCAGATTCATAAAACCCTGTTCCTTGATGGTCGGCACATCGGGCAATGCGACCCGGCAGGGAAACAGAAATGCTCCAAGGACTTAACCCCGGGGCGATTCATTACCAACGCTGCGAAGTTAACTGAGCTCGCGACCAGTAAAAAACGAATTCACCAGTTTTTATGCTACGGTCAGAACTGATATCGTCCCAAGCATTTGATACAGGCGATGAAATGAACCGATAGGATTCCAGACTCGACTTCTCGACGTCGACTTCCATGGCTTGTAATCCTCGTGAACGATTTTGACCTGACTCAACAAGGTCCAAGGGAAGCGTCACCCGAATGCGATTACCGATTTGGAGTAGGTTAATACCGTGGCTGGAATAATCCAATCCAGAGAGACTTCCCCTCGCGCCAAAATTGAGAACCTTGAGTTCTTTAGGGACCGAGGGGTTCTTTAAATCCATTAAAGCGACCCGAACGCCTTGAACTTGGCCCGTGTTTGTTGCATCCTTACCAACGCCTAACAATAAATCATTAGCAATCGGGAACAAGTAGTCCGAGTACCCTGGCATTTTCAGTTCACCGAGGACGCGAGGATCGACTGGGTTTGAAAGATCCAGGAGATAAAGCGGATCAGTCTGGCGAAATGTTACGAGATAGGCTCGCTTCGCTTCAAATCGAACGCCATAAATTTGTTCTCCCGGCAACCCAAGAGGGGCGGGGCGATTCGCGTTGGGTAGGTTTGCAATCGTGCGGAGTTTGTCATTGCCCGCCTCTGGGCGTAGCACGGTTAGAGTCGCCGGAGAAGCTGGTTTGTTTTTGTTCGTAGCGTCGGCGGGTTCCGACCAACCTTGATTCCCGGTAAAGCTCAGCACCCTAAGGTCGCCTTGATACTCACTCATCCGATAGGCTGCTCGCTGGGGATCCCAACCGAGGTGCCCAGCAACATCACCGGAAGCAACGTAATTAATCGATCCGTTTTCGATTGCAAACTGATGAATATCGGTACGCATTTGATCGCTGTAGCGGATCGCACCGTTAATCCAGGCAGTTGGATACCTTGAAGTTGCGAGGTAGAGATTTTCCCGTGACACATAAATCGCTTCCGTGCCACCAACAAAGCAGCGACTGGTCCACCGATCGGGCGGATCGTTAACATTTAAGGCAACCATAACGGTAACCGCCATATCTGTCGTCCGGTTGGCGGATTGGAGGTAACAGTCTTTGTCCGAAACCAGAGGGCGCACTGTTCCATCACTCAGCCGCACCTGAGGCAACAGGTCCCTGATTTTGATCGCTGCGATAGCGGACTCGATTGCGGCCGCGCTAGCATCCACCGGTAACAGGTCCGGCAAGAGTCGTGGCCGATGTTGAATAGCCAAATAAATATAATTCTTGATTTGGCGGGCGCCAACCAGTCGGCCATCCATCACCAGTCTTTCCTTGGCCGCTGGTTTACCTGTCGAAACGTCGACCCACTGCAAGGTGGTTTTGGGTTCACTGTAGGTAACTGCAGGCATGCCAGCAGGCATCGGGCAAAAACTGTTCAAGCACCGGGAGTAGGGAAACCAAGAATTGGCTTCGCCAATAAGCGCCAGCTTGCCCGAGCCTTCAACGGTCAACATCCCACCCAGAGAGCTATAAGAAATCGAATCGGTAGGGATTTCGAGGACGCTTGATTTTGATAAAGATCCGTCAGAAGCGCTCTGGTAAACGTGAAGTCGATCGCCTACAGAGCCTCCCCAAGTGGCTCGCTCCAAGGCATAGATCTTGTCACCATCTGTCTTTAAGAGATCGGCTTCATCGACCCCGACCTCCTGATTCGTTGTGCCAGACATCGAACTGGGAGCTGCCGTGGCGAGTGCGGGCCGAATCGAAAAATCAGGTGCAAACACCGGAGATGTAGACACCGGAGGTGTAAGACCTCCAGCCTTCTGGAGCGCTGCACGATCCCGAAGTAGATTCTGCGCAAAAGAAAGCAGTTCAGACGGCGTCGCAGTAGCAATTGCAGCCTGTTTCTGCTCAATCGAACCAGTTGTTCCAGATGGCGAGGATTCTCCAGAGGAGCCGCTGCAGCCGAAGATCAGCGCACAAAGTGAAGCAACGGTAATGGATTGAAGAACTCTCGACTGCATCGCACGAACTCCCTTGGACAAACATCCCTGCAGCGGTAGGTCTTGAATTTGAACGTGTGCCGCGAATGTGACCTGTAAGCGTCGAGGGCCGAGCCTCGAGGCGGAACCTACCCGTCAGGATGACGCCAAATCTGCCTGAGACTCAATAACTCATTTGGTTTGGGTAGATTGTACGAGAGGCGCGTAGGTGACTTTAGCCCATAGCGCTTCGATCGGGCCGCGTTCATGTCGCCGCAACCACCATAGGCTCCAAGGCGCCTGCACAGCAAAAAAGATTAGCGCCGCTAACGCTAAGCCTGCGGCTGGCCCCACCTTCAGCCAAAGGCCAAAACCCCACCCGTAAAAGAGCGTGGTACACACCGCGGTCTGCAGCAGGTAGTTCGTGAGAGGCATGCGGCCAGCGGCCTCAAAGGGCAGAAGCCAGCGCCTGCCGGAAGCCGTTTGAGCGATACGCACAATCACCAGCATATAGAACGCCATCAATGAAAGGCGAGACGATGAGTAACACAACCCTCCCAAAACCTTTATCAAGGAAGGCTCAGGCGATCGATTCAATTCGAAGATCAACGTGAAACTCGCTCCAAGCGCAAGGCCTAAGAATAGACTCCACCACATAAGTTTCCGAATGAGGTGCATCAGATCCGGCAGGCGCTGCATAAAGCGATGACGGCCCACCAAGAGGCCAATCATCATTGTCACCGCTAAGGTCGTGTACCAATCAAACTCCGCCCAAAGATTCCACAGGTCGACGTACCTGTAGGCTAAGACGCGAACGTTTTCGACCACGGTGTCTGAAAAGGCTCCGAAGCCATAGGCGGCGTTGTTTGTGGCTTCAAAGTCCTGTGCCTGCTTGACTCGATGCGCGATGAATTCGGGCGTCATCAGCACCAATCGCAACAGATCTGCTGCAAGCTGGTAGACGAAACAGACTACGATCAGTCCCACGACACATCTATCTGAAGCGTGCCGAAGTCCGTACACGAGAAAGATGCCCAGTAGCGCGTAGATGTGCAAAACGTCGCCAGTCCAAAACACACTGGCGTGAACGAGCCCGATTACCAGTAGCATCGCAAGCCGACGCAGATACATGGCAGATGCATGCGCAGGATCGCGTTGACCGTGCTTGCCGGGACCTTAGTGCCGCTCTTGCGGTAGACCAGACCGAGTTCACGGACCTTCACGGTTGCCTCGCGCACCGTATATTGGCCGGAGGCGTACCACTCGAACAGCTTGGCGATGACCGGCGCGACAGCCGGGTCGGTGACGATGATCTTCTTGCCGTCCGGGCCGGTGATGTTGCGATAGCCGAGCGGCGTCTTGGTCGGCCAGATGCCCTGCTCGGCCTTTTCCTGCATTCCCTTGCGGGCTTCCTCAGACAGGTTGTCGATGTAGTTCTTGGCCATCAGCACCTTGATGCCGTGCATGAACTTTTCCGAGGAACGGGATTCCCTGGACAGGACTACGCCTTCTTTGGGGAAGTGCATCTCGACATCGAGTTCGTCCAGCGTCACCCAATCCTTCAGGTTGCGGTAGAGCCGGTCGGTCTTCTCCACCAACAGCGCCCGGACGGATCGATGCGCCTTCAAATACTCAACCATCTGCCCGAAGGCAGTGCGCCCGGTCGCTTTGGCCGTCTCCACGTCCACATATTCCTGCGCGATCTTGAAGCCCTGTGCCGCCGCGTATTCCTTCAACAGCTTCAACTGCGCCGGAATCGAGAAGCCTTCCTTCTCCTGCTCCTTGGACGACACGCGAGCATAGATCACTGCCTGCTTTCGGGCGGGATCGGCCATGGGCGTCGGCTTTGATGGCTTGATCATTTTGTTTTGTGTAACCTAAACACATTGTCTTCGCAAGCCTGCCTTAGAAGACAAGCAGCAAAGCCAGCCCAGAAACCTACCTGAAGACCTAACCCCAGACCCACACAATCGCATCAGACTGCCGGGCACGAACAGGCAAAGATGATCAGCCGTCAAGAATCGGCGGCGGAAGAAAATAAACAAACCTATTGCCCTCTTGGATAGCATCCAGAAACACATCGCCAGACTGTTCGACACGTCTCTTGTTCGCGTCCAGGCTGAACTGGGAACAATATCGATAAAACGCCTCGTGATAGGGAATACCATCCACAAACTTTATCGGGTCACCCTTGCTGCCAGTACCGGAAAAATGCCTCTCAACAAGTAGCGAATCCATGGAAAGTGTGGCTCGCTCTAGGGCTTCTGGTGATGAGGCCTCCCCGTCAATGGCAGCCTCCAATGACTTGAGCCTCAAAGACATTCGAGCAGCCCTGCTCCTCAGGGACATCTGAGTATCATCATCACACGCTAAGTCAGCAACACAGATTCCACGAAACAGATTCGCCAAATAGTTCTTGCTGGAAATCTCTGTGGATAATATTTCCACACCACGCATGAGCCTGCCGTGAATCATGGCGGACGTAATATCGTATATCTTTCTTATGTCGGCCCGATCGCCGAAGGATTTATTCACGACTTCAAGAATTGGCAAGGCTTTCCCACTGACAGACCAACTCCCTCCCCAATCTCTATGCTGCTCCAGACTCCCTTTGGAGCCAGTAAGAAAAAGCGCAAGATCACTGTCGATTTGTTCAAGCGCGACGCTGTTAAAACTACCGTCCCGCACCTGCCTAACTATTTCCTCCCAACTTGATTCGAGTCGGTCGACTAGCCAATTAATACTGGCCAGTATTTCCAAAATTGACCGGGCACAAAATACCGCACCTAGTGGATTGCTACTGGCAACCTGAAAGGCCGTCTGACCGATCAACAGATCAAGCTTCAAAAGAGATGTACTAATGGAAAGATGCAATGCATAGGCGGTAAATCGAAGCCACTCAGCCGTGCCCAGTTCTAGTTTTCCGTTCGAATCAGAACGCTGACCCGCCAGATACTCATCTGCTCTCCGCGCAATTGACCAACTTCGCAAGACTGACACGCCCCTATACCTCAGAGGAAATTCATAATGCTTAGCCGACCGTATTAAGGTAGCAGTTGCATTTTGGGCTTTGATTTGAGTGTCGGTTGGAAGTAGTGGCTCCAGATTGCTTAGAAAATCCTCGTCTACCAACGCCGCTGATTCACTTTCCGACAGTCCGTCAGATTGCCTTAGCCATTCGAAGAATGAGGACGCATCGAGTTTATCTTTTGATTCTGGAACAGATAAAACATCCCGAATTCTTTTTAAGACCCGCTGCTCTATTCGCCATTGTAAATTCGGCATTTGCGTGAGATAAGTCTCGGGCAGCGGATTTCCATCTGCTCTTACTTGCTCACGCGCCCATGCCATACTCAAAAACGCCGAATAGATGGATACTGCGGCAGAAAGGATTGCGGTAATACCGTTGGATTCTTCGGGGAAACACCCTAGTACATGACTCCCGAAGTTTGGGTGTACGTAGTCATTTAGCGACTTGTTCACGTCCTTGATTGAAGAATTCGCTTTCTCTCCGAGCGCAATCGAAAAATAACGTGGCGTGTGCGGTGCGATCGCGCTTTGGTGCGATTGAACGAGAGGTTCGACCGCTACTAAAGCGCCGGCCAACCATGCCTTGAATGCGGAATCGGGATTCCTGTATTGGAGATATTCCGACTTGCTCGGGAAATCAAGCACCAAAAGTCTGATTGTCTCCTCGCCCATAGACCGGAGAAGTAAAGCCGAAAAAAGCAAGTCTCCACTGCGCGAAGCGACTTGAAAGGCACGCTCCAAATGAAGCCATCGGCCCCATCGCTCAATCTCCAATACCGGATTAATCGCCTTCTTCCATGTACTTATTTGTTCTGCTGACAGCGCACTTTTATTTTCATAGGCGTCATGCATTGCCTTAAACGTCTCTCTTATCGCGGATCGATCCAGCGTCCTCGGGATACCAGGCAGTATTTGATTTCCGTTTGATCTCAGCGCCGTTAGTGCGTCAAGTTGATCCAGCAATGGCTGAGTATTTACACTATGACGCCAAATCGATCGCCAAGGATTAAAGAGAGGTTCCAAGTCTATATTCGATCTTCATGTATGAAAAATGTATGCGAAGTCAGGCCGCCGCCTCGAACCGTTCATAACGCTGCTCACGCCGATTCCTAATGAGGCCGCCTTGACTGTGTCGTCGAGCGTCGCGAGAAAACTACTTAATTGCATGTGAAGCCTTTGCTAGTCGCTGTGCCCAGAAATGGTTGGCGGCATTGAAATCCAAGTCATCTGATGACTGCCCTGTTCTTTTTGATTTTTATTAAAAGATCCAGATCAGCCCACCAGACCCACTCAAGTCCAGAGTGTTTTGGAGCATAATTTCACTATTCTTCTTCAAGATCGTTTATTGAAGATCGATTATTATGGGAGTACAAAACACTGTAACCACAGGCGCTCAACCCCAAGGTAAAAGGTCGCTTATAACCCTCGCTGCTAGCAGCTTGGCCTTTGTCGTATAGCGACTGCTTTGGATGTGATTGCCGTTTATTCCGTCATAGCTCACTCGCGGAAGAAGGGTTGCGGCTGACTTGAAGTTGACCTTGTATTTACCCGTCTCACCGTAGGGTTCAATGCTTTGAACCTCTGCAATGTGGGTAATTGCAGAAACCGGGGCGGTTTGATAAACGGCAAGATGCTTGATGTGTTGAATTTTTCCAGCCGCGATACGGACTGAATACCAGCAATTTTCCCCGATGAATACCTTATCAAATCCGTCTTTGATGGCAGGCACTACGATAGTGTCATAGCCAACGGGGGAAGATGAACTCGACTTAACTGGGGCGTCCGTTGAAACGATAGCTCTGGGGACCTCGAAGGCACGCAAGCCAACAAGCGGAATGACCTTGAGGATTTCCTTCAGAAACGCGTTTGTGTCTGCCTTGTCCGCCTCATTTAAAACTGGCTCTTGAGGTGTGTTTGAATTACTCAGTTTGCAACGGTTGATTCGCTTTGCCTGATCAATCAATGCGAACTCTAGCCACTGAACGTGCGCTTTATTGAGACCGTGGTTGGTTGAGACAAACGCAACGCCCCAGGACCAGAAATCTTTATTCTTGAAATGGGAGTCAATGCGGTCTCTGATTCCGTCACCTTCTCCCACGTAAATAGTCATCAAGTCATCATCGTCCGCGTCATACCCAGCCAGGATGTAGATACCCGGACGCGCAAACGACTCACGGGATTTGATACTGGGCCAATCTGCACGGGGGAAAACAATCCCCTGGCCAGTCCAATTCATCCGATCAATGATTCGAACGCCCTCAGGGTCACCATTTAGCACGTGGATTTTGAGGGTGTAGGGATCAGACATTTTGGCAATTGCCAGTTTCGATAAGTTTGTGTCGTTTTATCTGACCGCTGAGTTCGCGGGCTAGATCTTGCTCTCAAGCAAAGCCGTGACGTTTTGCTTATTCGTATGAGCGATCCCGTACATCACCTTGCTTCCCCAGTCTTACGCCCGACGGGCAACTACCACCAACCCCAACCACCAAGGAGCTCCATGTTCTGGATGTACCTCTTCTTCGGTTCTTTTTCCTTCCTGCTCGTTCGGCTCGGGTCCGTCTCGGCCAGGCTGGGCTTCTACACCCTGCTCTTTGAGATTTCAGCCCTCACCGCCGTTGGCCTCCTCGTTGCACTGCTCTGGAGGTGGAGGCGTTCCAAACCCAAAGGAGACCCTATTTGATTGTACTTCTTGACATCAAACAAATCGACCAAATCAACGACCAAACCCTTCGTAGGGTCATTTCTCAGCGCTTCAATGAGCCGTTCGACCCCGACATCGACGGCTACGGCATCCTGATCGAGCCCGGGGATACGCCGGAGGGTCTCGAGTCGGAGGTCGGTCTGCCCCTCTTCGAGGGAACCCCGATCGAATGGATCGAGGAGCACCCGGGATGCTTCGAACTCACCCTAATTCCGGACGTCGGGGACTTCGGGATCAGCATCTACCTACCCAAGGACTCGGGTATCGACCCCCGGTTCTTCGAGCTCTGCTCATAGGCTCTTCAGCCGCCCAAACGAAACGCCACCGCTGAGGTGGTTTTTTTTCGTCCGTCGTTTTCAAACCCATCACAAAAAGGAGCCCTCATGGCCACCAGGGCCAAACCAGCACCCAAGCCTGACAGCCCGACCGCGAAGTCTGCTGCGCAAAAACCACCACCTTATATGGAGAGCACCCCACGAGTGCTTTGCGTAAAGACCTGCAAGTCCCTCTCGGGAAAGTCCGATCTCACCTACCACCTGGGGGAGCTCAAGTCGGACATCTATCTGCGCCTCTTCAGGAATTCGGGCGCCGGAGTGTTCTCCAAGGACTGGATCCCATTCAACACCATTTCACAAGGAGTCCCATTGACCCCATTCAGCACCAAAGCCATTGCGGCACTGATCAAGTCGAAGTCGTTCAACACGCCCGGATTTCTCATGG
>Ga0214921_10007817_pt1 | contig 14109 bp, 14 predicted proteins | sample LL1505_MetaG_FD_177992 | JGI IMG/M metagenome (GOLD analysis project Ga0214921, IMG submission 177992) | Freshwater microbial communities from Lake Lanier, Atlanta, Georgia, United States - LL-1505 | ecosystem: Environmental > Aquatic > Freshwater > Lake | place: USA: Georgia | collected... | reverse complement strand
GAAGCGACTGATGCCGCCGGCACTATAGTCAAACCCGGAATGGTGTGGGAAGAACAAGCCCATTGGTCAGCTTCAAAAATGATTTCCAAGCGCTCCGAAACCAAAGGATTCGGCGACTGGGGTAAATGCTGAGGGGAAAGTTGCAACGCAGCAACCCTGCCAAGTCTCGTATACTTCCACGATTCATCGCGTGTCGTTGGAAAATCGCTTTGCGCCGCCAATCCTTCTAATGCTTCTTGCATTAATGGTCGTGGAATATTCAAGGCTGTATTCCCTAAACGTTGCCGAAACTGGGTTAAATTTCCACTCATGCCTTAATCCAATCGTAGCCTTTTTCTTCGAGCTCTAAAGCCAATTCTTTGCCGCCTGTTTTAACAATCTTTCCATCGAACAGAACGTGCACAAAATCCGGAACAATGTAATCCAACAGACGCTGGTAATGTGTAATTATCAGGGTAGCGTTTTCGGAATTTTTCAAGGCATTTACCCCGTTAGCGACAATCCGAAGGGCATCGATGTCCAAGCCTGAATCGGTTTCATCCAAAATGGCAAATTTAGGTTCAAGCATGGCCATTTGAAAAATCTCATTGCGTTTTTTTTCACCCCCGGAAAATCCTTCGTTCACTGCGCGGGTCGCCAGCGACGAATCCAGAGAAACCAACGCTGATTTCTCTTTAACTAAGGATAAAAACTCCTTCGCCGAAAGCGACGGCAAACCTCGATATTCTCGGATTTCGTTCATGGCGGTTTTCAAAAAATTCACGTTGGAAACGCCAGGTATTTCTACGGGATATTGAAACGCTAAAAACAGGCCTTCGCGAGCCCGATCTTCTACGGAAAGCGCCAATAAATCTTTCCCATCAAACATAATTTCACCGGAAGTTATTTCGTAATCTTCCTTTCCAGCTAAAACACTTGCCAAGGTGCTTTTTCCTGCCCCATTCGGTCCCATGATGGCGTGGATTTCGCCAGCCTTCACCGACAGGTTCAGTCCTTTTAAAATTTCTGTGCCGTTAATGGAGGCATGCAATCCCTTTATTTCTACCATATGATTAAGTCTTCTATCCTACACTTCCTTCTAAACTGATGCTTAATAACTTTTGCGCCTCAACCGCAAATTCCATGGGCAATTGATTCAAAACCTCCTTGCAGTAGCCGTTCACAATGAGGCTGATCGCTTTTTCCTCGCTAATGCCGCGTTGCTGGCAATAGAACAATTGGTCCTCTCCAATTTTTGAGGTAGTGGCTTCATGTTCAATTTGCGCTCCGGCGTTTTTGCACTCAATGTACGGAAAGGTGTGTGCGCCGCATTCGCTTCCCATGAGCAGCGAATCGCATTGGGAAAAATTGCGTGCATTGTCCGCATTCGCGTGAATTTGCACCAAGCCACGGTATGAATTCTGGGATTTTCCAGCCGAAATTCCTTTCGAAATAATGGTACTTTTCGTGTTCTTGCCAAGGTGGATCATTTTGGTGCCCGTATCGGCTTGTTGGTAGTTGTTCGTGACCGCAACGGAATAGAATTCTCCTATAGCCCCCTCTCCTTTCAGAATGCATGAAGGGTATTTCCAAGTAACCGCTGAACCCGTTTCCACTTGGGTCCAGGAAATCTTGGCATGGGACTCACATAGGCCGCGTTTTGTTACAAAATTAAATACCCCTCCCTTGCCGTCTTTATCGCCGGGATACCAGTTTTGAACGGTGGAGTATTTAATTTCGGAGTTGTTCAATGCAATTAATTCGACGACGGCCGCATGAAGTTGGTTTTCATCCCGTTGGGGTGCCGTGCAGCCTTCCAGGTAAGAAACATAGGCGCCTTCCTCCGCTACCACCAAGGTGCGTTCAAACTGACCAGTTCCTCCCGCATTAATTCGAAAATACGTGGAAAGCTCCATGGGGCAACGCACTCCTTTGGGAATGTAGCAAAAAGAACCATCGGAAAAAACGGCGGAATTCAAGGCTGCGTAAAAATTATCGGTCATGGGAACCACCGTCCCCAAGTGTTTTTTAACCAGTGCTGGATGTTCTTGCACCGCTTCCGAAAAGGAACAGAATATAATTCCCAATTCTGCCAATTTCGCTTTAAAGGAAGTACCCACTGAAACCGAATCCATCACGAAGTCCACGGCTACCCCTGTTAAGCGTTGCTGTTCCTCCAACGAAATTCCCAACTTGGTCATGGTCGCTTTCATTTCAGGATCTACATCATCCCACGAATCATATTTTTTTGACTGTTTCGGGGCCGCGTAATAGGAAATCGCTTGAAAGTCGGGTTTTTGGTATGCTACGTGTGCCCATTCCGGTTCTTGCATGGATTGCCAAACCGCGAAAGCTTCCAACCGAAAATCCAACAACCAGTCTGGTTCATTTTTCTTTTCTGAAATCCAGCGCACAATGTTTTCATCAAGCCCTGCGGGCACTACATCTGAAGCGATCTCCGAAACAAATCCGTATTTGTATTCCTGCTGATTCAGGTCATTGGCTAGGTCGTTTTCGGAATATCCTGCCATCGTTATACGGAAAAAGATTCTCCGCAACCGCAGGTGCGGTCCGCGTTGGGGTTATTAAAAACAAATCCTTTTCCGTTCAGACCCCCTGAAAAGTCGAGGGTAGTGCCAATAAGGTATAGGTAACTTTTTCGGTCTACAACGACTTTAATGCCGTTATTTTCAAAAGCCGAATCGTGTTCGTTTTCTTGGTTATCAAAGGTCAATTGGTACATGAGCCCGGAACATCCTCCACCTGAAACCCCAACTCGAATGAAAAACCCCTCTTTCCCTTCATCCTCCATGAGCCTCAATGCTTGCTTTTTTGCTTGATCGGTAACCGTAATCATCTTATTTAGACCAATTTTAAATAATTAGCGCAAAAATACCACAAAAGCGGTATGCGTGCAAGGTATAAAAACAAAAAATCCCTAAAACAGTTTAGGGATTCTTGAAATAAGGAAAGTACAGGAGTCTTTCCGGAGAATTTAGCGAATAACTTCGATGGTTCTTTCGTAGAGTTGTTCGGTAGCGGATTTGAAGATAAGCGTATACGTTCCACTCATCAAGTCATTCATATGAAGGGATTTAGCGTCTGCCACAGGAATGGTTGGCATAAACTGCCCATTGGAAGCTACGATTTCGATGAACTCGATGCGTGTATCCGACCAAACAATGGAGGCATCACCTTTCGACGTGTTGCAGGTGATTTGGATTTTGTCGTCATCTAAGCGATAAGGCACTTCGTTGGAAGCCATGGACGCGTAAGACAATCCGAAGATTAAGGCGAAAGTTAAAATTACTGTTTTCATATTTTCTAGTTTTAAAGTGTTTCGTTGTTTTCTGATTCAAAGATGCGGCTTTCATCTAAAAGGTAGCGTCTTCGAATGCGTTCTACGGAAGAAATTACATAGAGTTACATAAATTGCTCTACGTAGTACTACGTAGTTGAGACCGATTTTCAATGAACACCCCATTTTATTCAGTGATTTTTAAAAGATGTTCATTTAATGCCACAATTGTTCTATTGAAATTTAACTTAGGGATGAAATAAGGAGAGATACAGGTGGCTTCTTAAATTGAGTTACTGCTTGGAGAGGCAGAAATTTTCTAGTCAAAAGTTTTCGCACTCAATTTAATTATAGAAGCCCCTGTTTTTTTGAGTTCCCAAGGCTTATTGCCTACTACAATAGAAGGAAGCTTAGGCTTCCTTTTTTATTGGATACAATAAAGGCCTACTTGGTGCCGCATCGTTGTCGAAATTCGCGACCTGTAATTCGAGCAGGTAGGGTCCATCCATTAAAAAATTGGGGACAAAGATGAATTCTGTTATCGTTTTATGAGCTATTGGATTTTCTGGAACATTCCAAAAGGCGTGATGGAAAGCCAATAACCCACCATCTACTTCCCGATCCACCGAAGGAAGGTCCACCAACAGATGCTTGATACCGGAAGCATTCAATACCGCGATGCATTTTTCTTCCATGAAGGGAGGGTTGCTATTGGAATAATTAACGTTCAATTTTTCATCTTCATTAGGAAGGGTTCGAATCACCAGCGCTTCCACGGGTTCAGAAGGGAGCAACTGAGCTAATTGATCCGCAGTGATCACCCGGTCTTCGCCTTGAAGTTCTGGAGTTACAGTAATTAACCTTGCATGAAAAAAATATTCCGTAAAACAGTGTGAAACCGGGAAAAGATTTTGGGCAATGTGCCCATAGGACTCCGTATGCGTACCGTGCCCGTGCGGATTGAAGTGGATGTTGCGGAAATTAACCCCGCCTCCCAAGGCTACACTTCCCACAAACCCATGTTCCATCACCGGGGAAAAGGTTGGCGCATCTAAATACCATGCTCGAACGCCGGCCGGAGAAACCCCAATGGACAGGTCGGTAAACTCTGTGGTTTCTATGTACGAGTTCGGGTCGAGGTACAATTTCATGCGCAAAGCTAAGCAATTCAAGGTACTTGACAATTCCATGTAAATAAATGTAGCCCCTAACAAATGTCCCGCATTAAATTGCCTTTATCTTTGAGGTATGGAACAAAAAGACTTATTAAAAGACCTCATCGCCCATTGTAAAGAATATGGGTTTATTTTCCCTTCATCTGAAATTTATGACGGATTAGCCGCAACCTACGATTACGGGCAACTGGGGGTTGAACTCAAAAACAACCTAAAAACCTATTGGTGGAAATCCATGACACAACTCAACAGCAACATTGTCGGCATTGATTCCGCCATATTTATGCACCCCACTACCTGGAAAGCGTCAGGCCATGTGGACGCCTTCAATGATCCCCTCATCGACAATAAAGACTCCAAAAAACGCTACCGGGCCGATGTGTTGTTGGAAGAATACCAAGAGAAACAGCATCAGAAAATTCAAAAAGAGGTGGACAAAGCCGAAAAACGCTTTGGCGATGCCTTCGATAAAGCACAGTTTTTAGCGACCAACCCGAACGTGCTTCGGGTGCAAGAAAAAATCCAGGAGGTGCAAACACGCATGAAACAGGCACTCAACGACAACGCTTTGGGAGATCTCCGCCAATTGATTCTTGATTTAGAAATCGTATGCCCAATATCGGGGAGTAAAAACTGGACCGAGGTTCGGCAATTTAACCTGATGTTTTCCACTTCGTTAGGATCCGTTGCCGGTGAAGCCTCCACCATTTATCTACGCCCTGAAACCGCCCAAGGGATTTTTGTGAACTTTTTAAACGTTCAGAAATCGGGAAGAATGAAAATTCCCTTTGGAATCGCCCAAATCGGAAAGGCCTTCCGCAATGAAATTGTGGCCCGTCAGTTCATTTTTCGAATGCGGGAGTTCGAACAAATGGAAATGCAGTTCTTTGTGAAACCCGGCGAAGAACTCAGCTGGTACGAGCATTGGAAATCTAAGCGAATCACTTGGCATCTTAATTTAGGTCTCGGAGAAAGCAACTACCGATTCCATGACCACATCAAACTTGCCCATTATGCCAACGCCGCTTGCGATATAGAATTCCATTTCCCCATGGGTTTTAAAGAATTGGAAGGAATTCATTCAAGAACCGATTTCGACCTCAAACAGCACGAACTGCACGCAGGAAAAAAACTGCAATACTTCGACCCTAGCACCAATGAAAGTTATGTTCCTTATGTCATTGAAACTTCGGTTGGCCTTGACCGTTTATTTCTTTCAGTACTCACCGCAGCGTACCAAGAAGAAACCTTGGAAGATGGCAGCGAACGTACGGTGTTGAAGATTCCGGCGGCATTGGCTCCTTATAAATTGGCGGTACTACCCTTGGTGAAAAAAGACGGCCTACCCGAAAAAGCACAAGCGATAATCGAAATGCTTCGCCTGGATTTTACCACCCAATACGACGAAAAAGATTCCATCGGAAAACGATACCGCCGCCAGGATGCTATCGGGACTCCTTTCGCCATTACCGTGGATCATGAAAGTCTTGAAAATAATACGGTTACCATTCGTAACCGCGACACCATGGTGCAAGAAAGAATGGCCATTGATGCTTTGCCCAACTATTTACATACCCATTGCAGTTGGTCCGCCTTGCTTTCCAACTTGGGTTAATCCTCCTAGGTTCCACGTCCAGCCTTGAGGCACAATGGGTGGTGGATCCCGAAAACTGGTTGAAAGGAGAATGCAGCTTTAACCCTGATAGGGTGGCCAATCTAAACCTGGATTCCCTGAAAGGACATTATTATGTTAGGAACGGTAATGGAGTATTTCAAAAAACCTCGGGTTTTTTGGTGTTATACTTTACTTCTGAAGGAAGGACGCGTAAAACAACTTGCTACAAACCTTATCAAGCATGGTCGGACTCCTTAACTCAATCCTTCCTATACGATACCGAAGGACGTTTAATCGAACACCAACAGGAAGATCGTTTGGGCTATTCGCAACAGGTGTTTGACTATAAAGCAGGTCGCTTGACCGCTGAACGACAATATATTGGTTTAATCCATGGAAACAGCATGCTCACGAACGCGTATGACCATCATTATAGAACGGTGGATGCATCGACCCTTGAATTAACGACCACCTATTCTCATGGATCCGTATTTCAAAAAACCATCCTTCGCGGGCGGGCAACCGCACATGACAGCGTGGTGACTCAAGTGCGTTACCCATCGTTGGACAGTACAACCACAACGTATCAATTTGCCTCGGAACAAGTAATGCGTATTCATCGCCGTAGTACGAACCGTGAAGAACGCGTGGAATTAACCTATGATGCCAACAACGAAATAGAAAGCATTAAGCAATGGGTAAACGGGCTTTTGAACCAGGAAATACAATTTATTTACGCCGAAGTATCTCGCCGCATTAGCTCAGTCGTGTTTTTTTCTCCTGCGCAGCAGCGCATGGAAATCCTTACCTTTTAATCGTTCTTCCTTCGTTCGCTTATAAAATAAGCAATGCCAAAAATCAAGGCAAGCACACCAATCACGATGAAAAAACTCTCCATTCCAGGAGCTTTAGCTAAATAAACCATTCCTTTATTTTACAACTTAATTTATTAAGAAAAAATTAATAGTTTATTCACAAATGAATAAACCCTGTCTTTCGGCCATTATTTTCCATACTTCAACGAACAATGGAAAATGCTTCCTTAAACACCTTGGCAATTCTTAACTACCTTTGCCTAAAAAAAAACATGTTGCGAACGCATACCTGCGGCGAGCTGCGCGCCGAATCCATAGGCACACACGTTACCCTCTGCGGTTGGGTACAGAAATCCCGCGATTTAGGGGGAATGACCTTTGTCGACTTACGCGACCGCTATGGCATCACCCAGTTAGCCTTTAATCTGGAAAAAGACGCTTCGCTGTGTTTAGAAGCCCGGAAATTGGGCAGAGAATTCGTGATTCAAGTGCAAGGAACCGTGATTGAAAGGTCCAGTAAGAATAACCACTTACCCACCGGCGATATCGAGTTGGATGTGACCGCCTTTACGGTTTTAAACGCTTCAAAAACGCCTCCGTTTACCCTTGAAGATCAAACCGACGGGGGCGATGAGCTGCGCATGCAATACCGCTATTTGGACTTGCGCCGCACACCGGTTCAACAAAAACTCATCCTACGCAATAAGGTAGCCCTTGAGACGCGAAAATACCTGGATAACCTCGGCTTTATGGACGTAGAAACACCGGTGTTAATTAAATCTACCCCCGAAGGTGCCCGCGATTTTGTGGTGCCGAGCCGCATGAATCCTGGTCAGTTTTATGCCCTGCCCCAATCCCCACAAACCTTCAAGCAATTGCTGATGGTTTCGGGACTTGATCGCTACTACCAAATCGTGAAATGTTTCCGCGATGAAGATTTACGCGCAGACCGTCAACCGGAATTCACGCAAATCGATTGTGAGATGGCCTTTGTGGAGCAAGAAGACATATTACAGGTATTCGAAGGCTTGATTAAACACCTGTTTGCCACCGTTAAAGGGATTGAATTCCCCGAACCTTTCCCTCGAATGACCTATGACGAGGCCATCCATAGCTACGGATCCGATAAACCGGACTTGCGCTTCGGTATGCAATTCAAGTATTTGTACGCGCTTCAAGGCAAAGGCTTTGCCATCTTTGATCAGGCCGAAACGGTTATTGGTATGGTGGTAGAAGGCGCAGCAGACTATACCCGCAAGCAACTGGATGAACTCACGGAATGGGTGAAACGACCTCAAATTGGAGCCAAAGGCTTGGTTTATGTGAAGTACAACACGGACGGAAGCATCAAGTCTTCGGTCGATAAATTCTACAGCGAAGCGGACTTTCAAGCCTTAGCTATCGAACACAACATAAACGCGGGTGATTTGTTATTGGTATTAAGCGGCGATTTAGCCAAAACGCAAAAGCAAATGAACGAGCTCAGGCTTCATGTGGCGCAGCAACAAGGGCTTCGAACCACAGGCGAATTTTGTCCGGTGTGGGTATTGGATTTTCCTTTGTTAGAAAAAGACGAAGCGTCCGGAAGGTATTTTGCGATGCATCACCCCTTTACCTCGCCGAAACCTGAAGACATTGCACTCATGGATACCCATCCTGGCGGCATTCGTGCGAATGCCTACGACTTGGCCATGAATGGTGTGGAATTGGGTGGAGGATCCATTCGGATTCATGACCGCTCCTTGCAGGAAAAAATGTTCACCTTGCTTGGCTTTACGCCGGAGGAAGCCCAAGCGCAATTTGGATTTTTAATGGGTGCCTTTGAATACGGAGCGCCGCCGCATGGTGGACTCGCCTTTGGCTTAGATCGCTTAGTAGCGACGATGTCGGGTGAAGAATCCATTCGCGATTTCATTGCTTTCCCCAAAAACAACAGCGGTAGAGATACGATGATTGATGCGCCGTCCATGCTAGCCCACGAACAATTGAACGAATTAGGAATATCGATAAAAGACCATGCACATTGAACAATTAAAAGCGAGCATCGCCCCGTTACGCGCGCAATTGGTGGCGCATCCTGTTTATGATCAAATGACCCAAATCGAGGACCTGCGTTCGTTCACGGAGGAACATGTATTTGCAGTGTGGGATTTCATGAGTTTACTCAAAAGCCTTCAACGCCACCTCACCTGTGTGGAGGTGCCATGGATGCCTACCACCCATAAAGAAACGCGGCGTTTCATCAATGAAATTGTGGTAGGTGAAGAAAGCGATATCGATGCCCATGGTCAAACCACAAGCCATTTCGAAATGTACTTGGAAGCCATGAAAGAAATGGGCGCCCGTGTGGCTGGTATTCAAGAATTTACCCAGCGTGTTGCAGCCGGCGAGGAAATTAAGACGGCCTTAGAAAGTTGCCAAATCCAAGAAGAAACCAAAGCGTTTGTAAAGTATACCTTTGAAATCATTGGACGAGGAAAAGTGCACGAAATAGCGGCGTTATTTACCTTCGGCAGGGAAGATTTAATCCCCGACATGTTTGTGGAAATGGTAAAAACATTGAAACGTGATGCCCCGGAACAAATGACATCGTTTCTTTACTATTTGGAGCGTCATATCGAAATTGATGGCGACGACCATGGGCCGCTTTCCTTGAAATTAATGGACGAAGTTTGCGAAGGAAACCCCACCAAATGGGAAGAAGCGACCCAAGTAGCCGAAGAGGCCTTACGCATGCGAATCCACTTATGGGACGGGGTGGTGCGAAAAACCAAAACCCTGTTGCACGGGATTTAAAATCCCGTGCAACAGGGCTTCCTGGATGCGGGTTTAAACCCGCACCTAGGAGGATATATCACCCAACCTTAATCTAACTGAAATGTTCTCCAAAAGGGCTGTATCAAGGGATTTTCGCTGAAAGACATCAAATACATTTTGGGGAGTGCGGTTTATTCTTCGGGCAAATTCACTCTTCTTCATGCCCGAGGCTTCGAGTTGGGCTTTAATTAATTGTCCGAGGTGGATTTCCATGGGACAAGTATCAAATTTATTTTGATTGGATGATGTGCATTTTGCTCTATATAATTTTACTTTTTATTCAGTTTTATTTGATAATTTTGTCATGCGTATCAATTTTTATGAAAACCTACCTACTCATTTTTGCTACGGCCTTATTCAGCGTGAGCACCTTTGCCCAAATCGATAAGCGGCGTGTCATGGCGAGCGCAGGTCGTGTAGCCAAAAACCTCAACCCACCTTCGATTGGAACTACGTACACCTTATCCTACACCTTGGGGGAACCGTTCATTTATGTGGGGACGCCGTTGGGGTATACCACCACGTTCATGTGCAACGGATTTCAGCAGCCTGATGCCTTGGTTCCCATTGCACCGGGCACCTCCGCGATGCTACCCGCGAAACCTATATTTCACATTTATCCTAACCCTTTCGATGCATATTCCATCATCGAAGCACCGGCAGCGTACGAAGACCAAGACCTCAAATTGCAGCTCATTGATGCCAATGGCAAATTGGTCCACGAAGAACACATGCACGGAACACGCCACAAGGCGGATTATTCCACCGGCTTTGCGCCCGGCACGTACTTTCTGAACATTTATTACCTCTCTGGAGCATTCATTCAACAAGTACCATTGATCAAATCCTAATCCATGAAAAGATCGTTATTCCTGCTGCTGTTCATTGCATTAACGTGCATCACAACTTCATTCAAAGCCCAAGCACCTAACGGCATTAATTACCAAGCGGTGATTCGAACCAATACCGGAACCTTGGCCAGCAACCAACCGGTGGTGATCAGGGCGAGAATTCTTCAAACTACTGCGAATGGAACGGCGGTTTATTCCGAACGCCACAACTTAACCACGGATCAATTTGGATTGGTGAATTTTGTGATTGGAAACGGAGTTTTCCTTGCCGGAAACCCATTTGCCAACCTGAACTGGGGCAACGGACCGTATTTCTTGGAATTGGGCGTAGCTTTCACCAACCAGGTCAACCCTGTGCTGTACATGCCCTATGGCACGCAACAAATGATGAGTGTTCCCTTTGCATTGTATGCGAAATCATCCGGGAATTTACTCAACCAATGGAGTTACGGGACGGGTGCTCCATTAAATAATTCGGGAAATATGGGTGATTATTACCTCGATACTGCCACCGGAAATGTATACAACAAAATCAACGGTACAACATGGGTTCTCATTTCCAATATTACCGGCCCACAGGGTGTGGCCGGCGCAGTGGGTCCAGTTGGCCCAACCGGCCCTGCTGGCATAGCCGGACCGCAAGGAATTGCCGGACCGCAAGGGGTAGCAGGCACGAATGGAATAAATGGAGTTAATGGTACAAATGGAACTAACGGATTGAATTCAGTAACACTCACCACCGTGGAACCAGCAGGTGCAAACTGCGCAAGCGGTGGGGTAAAATTAGAATTTGGACCCGATGTAAATGGTAACGGATTGTTAGATGCCGCAGAAATTGTTCCTGCACTTACACAATATGTATGCAATGGCGCTAATGGTGCAGTCGGAGCACAGGGACCAATAGGAATAACCGGCCCTGCCGGCGTAGCCGGACCTGCAGGGACGAATGGAACCAACGGATTAAATGCCTTAGTTAAAACTACAGTAGAACCTGCCGGTGTGAATTGCGTTGCCGGAGGAACCAAAGTAGAAACTGGATTGGATGCCAACAACAATGGGGTACTGGATTTAGCTGAAATTAATGCCGCCCAAACAACTTACGTGTGTAATGGTGCGGGAGGTGCAATTCCCAATGGCAATGCACAAGGACAAATGTTATATTGGAATGGAAGTGCTTGGGTGAATCTTGCACCCGGAATAACCGGACAAACGTTGACTTTTTGTTACAATGCACCACAATGGGGACCGTGCTTGCCTCAAGTAACAACAAATGTTGTGACGAATATTTTGGGATACACAGCTACATCGGGTGTTAATATTATTGCAAATGGAGGAAATGCAATTACGAGCTCTGGAATTTGTTGGAGCATAAATCCAAATCCAACACTTTTAGATTCAATAAATGCAAATGGTAATTTAAACGGGAATACTTCCTTAAATCTAATTAATCTTTCACCCGGCATCACTTATTATGTTCGAGCCTACGCAACCAATGCCGGTGGAACCACTTATGGAAATCAATTGGTATTTACAACAGGAGCAGCCTTACCTACATTGAGTACATTGAATGCATCAAATATCACATTTAATTCTGCCATAGTAGGTGGCAATGTTACAAATGATGGTGGTGCACCTGTAACACAACGTGGAGTGTGTTGGGCAACAACTCAAAACCCTACATTAGCGAATAGTAGTTTAATCATTGGATCTGGGCTAGGAAGTTTCAACGATACTATTACAGGCCTTACAGGTAATACCACCTATTATGTTCGAGCCTTTGCCACGAATAGCAGCGGGACGGCTTATGGGAATCAGATAACATTCAATTCATCTGTAGCGCCGATTGCCTCCACATGTTCTGGCGGAAATTGTTATACCGGTTCAGGAATATTAACAACTAATCCAATTATTAATGCTTCAGGCTTCATAGTTGTTAACGTTGGGCAACAAGTTTCAATAACTATGACTCATTGTCTTTCAGGTTTTTCACCACAGTATTGCAATTGTTCTTATTTCACTAATCCAAATGGAACAAACCTTTTGGGAACATATTGTAATCCAAGTGATTTTAATGGTTATATGTCGGAAACCGTTTCATTTTCCAATTCAGGAGTTTATACCATAAATCTACAGAGTGGGAAATGTGATAATGCGACAAAATATTGTTCAATCACCATAATTGTAAATTGATTATGTCTGAAAAAAAAATACAAAGTTTAATTGAAAGTGGTGAAAAATTCACAATCATTCTCGGATCTGGGTTTCATCAACATTTTTTGGGTGAAGATTCCATATTAAGTTCATGGAAATTACTTCTACAAACGTTAAGTCCTGAAACAAAACTTACTGGTGAATACCATCTTGATTTTGAAAGAATAATAAAGGCTAAGAAAATAACTTTCGAAGATTCAAATAAAACCGAAGAACGATTAATCAAGTGTGTTAAAGAACTTTTACAAAAGGAACAAGAGCGTGTATTAGATAATTGTTTTGGTTGCTATCCAACTTGGCTTTTCAATCCAAAATTTGTTTCAGATGTTATTTCGTTGAATTTTGATGAAATTCCTGAATTACTACATAAAAAACTCAAGGTCGTAAAAGTAAGTAAATTTAAGAACGACTCCAGTTTCAAAAAAGAGTCAAAAACATCCTACGCATATCTAAGTACGAGATACAAAGCTATTGATTATGGGAATAATGAATCAATACGTTTTTGGCATCCGCATGGTATAATTTCTAGTAAAAAGAGTATTGTTTTAGGTCTTCACCGCTATACCCATATGGTTGAAAACGGATTAAGAATTCGAAATCACCATATGAAAGCCAAAAGAAATAAATTAATTGATAATACATGGTATTATCGACTTCTCGAAAATCCGGTACTCATACTTGGTGCAGGTATGTCTACCATGGAATGGGATCTTTGGTTTGCTTTAACTTCTCGTGAAAGAACCAATACATCTAATCCTCAGATCTTCCAAATGCGCGAATGTGAATGTAAAAACGATGCCCAACACCAATGGTTTGAGCCTCTTTTTACGGGAATGACGTTTGATGAACAATGGAAGGAATTAGAAAAATTATTTAATCAATAAGAACATGAAACAACTTTTAACTTTCTGTCTTTTTTTATACTTTAATATTGCCTTTAGCCAAAGTGCAACATTCACATCAATTCCAGCCGCATTGAATGGGTCAATCAACGTGTGCGCTGGTTCTACCATTCTATTTAATTCTACGGTTAATCCTGCTACGCTTTTTTCGCCAGCGATTTATTCTTGGAATTTTGGGAACGGACAAACTTCATCCATTCCAGGACCTATAGGAATTACCTATGCTACAGCAGGGACCTATACCGCGACCTTGGATATATCAAGTGCAGGGGTTCCATTAACACAAACCACAGTAACCATAAATGTATCTGCTGCGCCTGCGGTAGTGCCAACTTTTTCTACCGTTGGAAATGCCAATAATTGCGAACAATTGTATACCGTTAATGGGGTTCCTATGATACAGACTACAGGGAACAACTGTAGCTGTAACCAATACACCGGTCCCA
>Ga0214921_10007816_pt1 | contig 14110 bp, 10 predicted proteins | sample LL1505_MetaG_FD_177992 | JGI IMG/M metagenome (GOLD analysis project Ga0214921, IMG submission 177992) | Freshwater microbial communities from Lake Lanier, Atlanta, Georgia, United States - LL-1505 | ecosystem: Environmental > Aquatic > Freshwater > Lake | place: USA: Georgia | collected... | reverse complement strand
AGTGTGGCAGAGTGTTTCAGGGGGATTGGGGGGAGGGGGTCAGGATGCGAAGGGAGAGTGAAAAAATAATCTTGGAAAGAGAGAGTTGTCCCACCGCGCCCAAGTTATGGTTTTGGAGGGTGCTTCGAGGCGTGAAGTTGGATGTTCGGCACCTTCCCTCGGTTGTGGGGGCTGGGGAAAAGTGGAAAGTTCCGTTGGGCCTGGCGCTGCTATGCGGGGGTGCGGCCTTGGCGGGATGGTGGGCAGGTGGGTGGATCGGAAAGTTTTTATTCGTGGTGGCATATCTTGCGGGAGGATGGAAAACGGCAGAGGAGGTTTGGCATAAAATTAAGTCGGGTGTTTTGGATATTCACTTTCTGATGTTGGCGGTGGCAGTGGGGGCGGCGTGTGTGGGTCATTGGGATGAGGGAGCTCTTCTTCTGTTCCTTTTCTCGCTGAGCGGTGCCTTGGAGGAGCTGGCCGCATATCGGACAGAGCGAGAGCTGGCAGGGCTTTTTCGCGCTGCGCCACGAGAGGCAATCCGCATTCTGGATGATGGGTCGGAGGAAAAAGTGGCCGTGGATTTGCTGGAGCCTGGAATGAGAGTCAGAGTTCGCCCCGGGGACGGGTTTCCAGTTGATGCAGAGGTTATCGAGGGAAGGAGTGGTGCGGATGAATCGAGTTTGACGGGGGAGTCTGCAGCCGTGTCGAAGGAGATCGGGTCCACAGTTTTAGCCGGGACTTTAAACTTGTGGGGCAGGGTGGATTTAAGAGTTGTGCGGAGGGCGAAGGAGAGCGCCTTGGAGGGCATTCTCAGGCTCATTCGTGAGGCCCAGGAGCAGAAAGCGCCCTCGCAAAGGTTTACCGACCGTTTTGGGACGCGTTATACACAAGCGATTCTCGCCCTAAGCGTGATTATGTTTTTTGTTTGGTGGGGACTCGCGGGTTGGGGTACGGCGGAGGTGCGCCAATCCTTTTACAAAACAATGACCTTACTGGTGGTGGCCTCGCCCTGCGCGTTAGTGCTTTCGATCCCTTCGGCGATCTTGGCAGGAATTGCCGCTGGGGCGCGGCGTGGGATTTTATTCCGAGGAGGAAGCCCGATCGAGCGGTTGGGGGGAGTGAACCGAGTCGCTTTGGACAAGACGGGCACCTTGACGACAGGAGAAATGAAAGTTCGGGGCGTAGAGGTTGTGGAGGGCACGGAGGATGCCTTACTTTGTGGAGCCGCAGGATTGGGAGTGCAGTCCCTCCATCCTGTTTCTGTGGCGGTGGTTCGGGAGGCTCGTCGCAGGGGATTCACGATTTCCGAGGTGGAGGACTTTTCCTCGGCGACGGGGGGCGGGCTAAAGGGCAAAACGGAGAGCGGAGAGGAAAGCCGGCTAGGAAGAAGAACTTTTTTTGATGGAGCCGAGTGGGTGAACTCACTCCCTGCGCCCTTGCCTGGGGTGACGGAGGTCTTTTTTGGTGCAGGAAAGCTGCGCGGAAGAATCCTGCTGGAGGATGAGATTCGGAAATCGAGCCGGCCACTGCTGGAGTGGTTGATTGCCCAAGGATTGAAGGTGACCATGCTGACGGGGGATCGGGAGGCGGCAGCCCGGCTGGTGGCTGAGCAGGTGGGGCTGAGGGAGTACCGGTTCGGGATGCATCCCGAGGATAAGGTGGAGGCGATTCGGGACTGGTCACGAAAGGGGGATCAAGTGGCGATGGTGGGGGATGGGGTGAATGATGCGCCCAGCTTGGCGGCAGCTGAGATCGGGGTGGCGATGGGAGCAAGGGGAACGGGCGCTGCGTTGGCGCAATCGGACATTATTTTGATGCGAGACCGATTAGAAAGTTTCGCAGAAGCTTACGATTTAAGTCGAAGAACTCGCAGGATCATCACCCAGAATCTGGTGCTTTCTCTTGGCACGATTGTCCTTCTTGTGGGTGCTGCCTTGGGGGCGTCGATTCCTTTGACCCTGGGGGTGGCAGGACATGAAGGCAGCACGGTGATTGTTGTTTTGAACAGCCTGCGGTTACTGGCCCCGCGAAGCGGATTTGTCGGGTTGCGCAAAGCTGGGGATCAGGTGTAGGAATAGAGGATGCGCTGGCGTGCAATCTTACTCTTTGGGGCGCCCGGTTCGGGTAAGGGGACACAAGGCAAGGTGTTGGGAACGATCCCTGCCTTTTGTCATATTTCCTGCGGAGATGTGTTTCGCGGGATGGATCTGCGGACTCAGGTGGGGCAAGCTTTTTTGAAGTATTCCAGTGCGGGGCAGTTGGTGCCCGATGATGTGACGGTGGATCTGTGGCGTCAGCATATGGCCCATATGGTCACCCTTGGGAAATTCAAGCCCGAGATTGATCACTTGGTCTTGGATGGAATTCCCCGAAACGTGGAGCAGGCAAAACTTCTTGTGAATGATCTAAAAGTGGAGGCTTTATTTCATCTGGTTTGTCATGACCGAAAGAAGCTGGAGGATCGTCTTAAAAGAAGGGCCCTGAGGGATAATCGTTTGGACGATGCAAGTGATAAGGTAATTCACGACAGGCTTCTAACATATGAAAAAGAGACCAAACCCGTTTTAGAGTATTACGGGGAGAAAACGGTCAAGGAGATCGATGCGGAGCAATTTCCCTTTGAGGTTACCCGTGATATTTTGAACCAAGTGCAGACGACGAAGGTGAGTCGTTCCAAAAAAGCCTTATCCACCGTAGGTGTGTAGCGAGTGCGGATCGTCTTCGCGGGCACAGGAGAGTTTGGGGTTCCCTGTTTGGAGGCATTGGTCGCTTCCGACGAACATTTTGTCCTCTCTGTCATCACCCAGCCAGATCGCCCAGCGGGTCGGGCACAGAAGCTCCTTGCTTCCCCGATCAAGGAGTGTGCCCTTCGCCATCAGTTGACCGTATTTCAGCCTGAGGATGTGAACTCACCCACCTCTCTCAGCCAAATTCGTTATCAGAAACCCGATTTAATGGTGGTCGTCGCGTACGGGCAGATCTTGAAAAAAGCGATTTTAGAGCTACCCGAGTTGGGTTGTTGGAATGTGCACGGTTCTCTTTTGCCGAAATATCGGGGAGCCTCACCGATTGCCGCTGCGGTGCGGGATTTGCAGAAGCGAACGGGGGTGACGATCATGCAGATGAATGAGGGTCTGGATACAGGCGATATCCTTGGAAAGGTGGCCACGCGAATCCGCTTTGGTGAGACAACGGGTCTTCTGCACGACCGATTGGCTAAAAAAGCGGGCCCCTTGCTGCTGTATCTTTTGGAGCGGTCCAAAAAGGGGAAACTAAAGAGCGTCAGGCAGAACTCGCAGGAGGCCTCGCTGGCTCCCCGGATGAAAAAAGAGGATGGCAAGATTGATTGGGCCAGGAATCCCGAGGAGATCGATGCGCACATACGTGCCATGCAACCTTGGCCGGGGGCGTACGCGTGGGTACCCGACGGTGCAGACCAAAAAATGTTGAAAATCTTCTCTGTAATTCTTTCCAAGCGTGCGAAAGGCAAACCTGGTGAAATTGTCGAAATTAACTCCCATGGAATTCTGGTGGCGGCAAAAAAAGGGGGGGTTCTTTTGCGGGAAGTGCAACTGGAGGGCAGGAAGAGAATGTCCGCCGTGGAGTATTCCCGCGGGGCAGGGATCGTGGCGGGCCTACAGTTGGCCTAGCGGGCTTATTTTTTGATCCACCGCTCCCTCTGCAAGGCGATGCGGCGATTCAAGGATTCGAGTGGGCTGGGATTTTTTCCCGTTGCGTAGAGGTCGGCCCTTTTTAAAATGGATAGCACATAGGATCGCGTGGTTGGAAAATCAATCGAGTTGAGGAACTCCTTGGCGTTGAGGGTTTGGTTCTGTTTGGCCCACCGGCGGGCATGGGTGATTCCGGCATTGTATTCGGCCAGTGCAAAGACTTCTGGCTTATCCGCGTTGGACCAGCGCTTGAGCGCACGACCCAGGTACCAGGTGCCAGCCGCAAGGTTCGTTTGCGGATCAAACAGGTCGGTATTCTGAAAGGATCGCTGCCGTGTTGCTTGAGCCCAATCCTGGGCTGCTCCTGGAGTGACCTGCATGAGCCCGCGTTCGCCTGAGGTTCCCACCGCTCTGGGGTTAAAATCGCTCTCTCTCCACACCACGGCACGAATCAGGGGAATAGGAAGATCGAGTCGATTGGCGGCTTGGGCGATCAAGGGTTCAAGTTCTTGAGAGCGGCGAATCTCTCCGAGCCATGAGATGGTGATCAGGAAAAGTGGGGCAAAAATTATGAGGAGGGCAGCGAGAATGCGCGGTCGAGCGAGAAGCATCGGGATCATGGTATCGAATTTGATTCAAAAGGGAAGGCGGGCAAAACTTGCCAGAGGGATGAAAAGAGAGCAGAGCCAAGGGATGACAGTGGCCGAATTTGTGCGAGTGGCGCCTGAATTGGGGCTGGATCGACTTTTTGACTACAGTATTCCAGGGCGTTTGAGGGGTAAAATTGGCCTAGGTCAGCGCCTGCGGGTTCCTTGGGGAAAGAGAAGCATCATGGCCTATGCGGTTGAGTTTCCTGCCCGTCCCGAGGTGGAGCAGGTGAGGGACGTTGAGGAGATCACAGGGGATAGGCCGTTGATCCCTGCTGGACTGTGTCGGTTGGCCCGGTGGATGGCAGATTATTATGCGTGCGATCTTGGGGCGGCTTTGCGGGCCATCTTGCCCGGGCCTGTCCGATCCCATGAGGGAGGTGGAAAGATGGCGTGGTGGATCTCTCCAGTCGTAGGTCGGGAGGAGATGGCCAAACAGGTTCTTCAAGGGGCAAAGGCGCAGCAAAAAGCTTGGGCTTACCTGACAGGTGTTGGGGGAGGATGGCAAACCGCCCTGGTCAAGGATTCCGGTGTTGGGACCGCCGTGTGGAGGGCTCTTGTGGATCGGGGTTTGGCCGAACGATCAGAAAAGAGGTGGGTACGTCCTGAGGAGGAGCCCGAGGCGGGTTGGGCTGGGACAGAAACAAGGCCTGAATTGGCGCCCGAGCAGGTCGACGCAATTTCGGCTTGGGAGGAGGAGAGAAAAAAAGAGGGCGGGGGCCTTCCCATTCTTTTGGAGGGTGTTACGGGAAGTGGGAAGACGGAGATTTACCTGAGGGCGATGGAGGCGACGTTACAAGAGGGGAAAAACGTGATCATTCTGGTTCCCGAAATTTCCCTCACGCCCCAGACGGTTGCCCGATTTCGGGGACGCCTCGTGGGCCAGAGGATCCGTCTTGCGGTTTTACACAGCGGGCAGACGGTGGCAGAGAGGCGGGAGTCCTGGCATGAAATTCGTGAAGGCAGGGTGCGGGTAGTCATCGGGGCTCGTTCTTCTCTTTTTGCGCCTTTGGAAAATCTGGGGCTGATTGTCGTCGATGAGGAGCACGATGGGGGCTACAAACAGGCTGAATCCCCGCGATACCAAGCCAGAGATCTGGCAGTTGTTCGGGGACGGATGGAGGGGGCGACGGTGATTCTCGGGAGTGCGACTCCCTGTTTGGAGAGCGGTTGGAATGGGGATTGCGGCAAGTATCGGCGCGTTCGACTGAATCATCGGGTGGATGGGGCACGATTGCCGAAAGTTCATGTTGTGGATTTACGAAAAGAGCCGTCCACCCGCCGAAAGGGCCCCGTCCTGCTGTCCTCAGATCTGATTGCAGCTCTTCGGGAGCGTTTCCAGAAAGGTGAGCAGAGTCTGGTCCTCTTGAATCGCAGGGGATATGCGCCGAGCGTGCAGTGTCCGCACTGCGGTAAAGTGGAGGAGTGTGATCGGTGTGCCGTGCCGATGACCTACCACCGACTGGACGGTAAATTGCGGTGCCACTTCTGCGATGGAGATCGGCCCTCCCCCACCCAGTGTCGGGAGTGCGGGTCTCCCGTCTTGCAGTACACGGGTGCTGGAACAGAGCGTTTGGAGGAGGCGGTGCTTGAAGCCATTCCAGGGGTACGGCTCACACGAATGGACTCGGACAGCATGAGAGCCCGCGGGGCACATGCGGTGGCTTTGGGGGACTTTCGTGAGGGAAGAACGGATATTTTGGTTGGAACGCAGATGATCGCGAAGGGGCTTCATTTTCCCAAGGTGACGTGTGTGGGGGTGGTGGGTATCGATGGAGCGTTGAATTTGCCTGACTTTCGTGCGTCGGAGCGGGTCTTTCAGCTTTTGGTTCAGGTCGCGGGTCGGGCAGGAAGGGGCGAGGTGGCGGGCGAGGTGTTCGTCCAGACCCACACTCCATTTCATCCTGCGATACAGTTTGCGAGGCACCACGATGTCACGGGTTTCCGGGAGCAGGAGTTGGAGTATCGAAACGCACACGGATACCCACCCTTCCGCAGGGCGATCCTGGTTTCATTTTCCGGGACAAGTGAGGCGCAGGCCCTCGCATCAGCTGAACATGTGGCCAAAAAACTCCGTCAGGCGTGGGGGAATCAGGTGGAAGTTCCAAATCCCAGTCCAGCACCCATCGCGCGAGTCGAGGGGAGGTTCCGTTTTCATCTATTCCTTCTGGTGAAGCAGGTGGGCGCGGTTTTGCCTGATATAAAGAGAGAGGTGTTGGCACCGAAGTGGCCTTCGTCCTTGCAGGTTTCTGTGGATGTGGATCCGCAGGATCTTCTTTGATCGAATCCAAATTCTCAGTCTGGTATAAATGGTAAGGATGGATTCCCTCTACCTCACCACGGCGATTGATTACGCCAATGCCCAGCCGCATTTGGGGCATGCCTACGAGAAGGTGCTGACGGACACGTTGGCTCGATATGCAAGGAGGCAAGGCCGCCGCGTTCACTTTTTAAGCGGGCTGGATGAGCACGGGCAGAAAGTCCAGCAGAGCTCCGTAAAATCAGGCAAGACCCCTCAGGATTTTGTCGATGGCATCAGCGTTCATTTTCTAGATCTATGGAGGGAGCTTCGGGTTGAGCCAGATGATTATTTGCGGACGACGCAAAGCAGACATAAAAAGTTGGTACAGGAGGTTTTGGCGCTTCTCCACGCCAAGGGGGATATTGTTCGAGGCACGTTTCATGGATTTTACAGCGTCCGGGCTGAGCAATTTCTGACCGAGAAAGAGAGGCAGGTCGACGGCAGTTGGCCTGAGATCTTTGGGGAAGTCGTGGAACTGACGGAGGAGAACTATTTCTTCAAACTTTCCAAACATCAGGACTGGTTGAGGGAGTTGTATCAAATGAATCCCGGGATCATTTTTCCGGAATTCAGGGCGAAGGAGATTTTGGGGGCCTTGGAAAAACCCCTGCCTGACCTCTGTATTTCGCGTCCGAAAACGAGACTGGCCTGGGGGATCCCACTTCCATTTGATGAGAATCAGGTGACGTATGTCTGGTTTGATGCCCTGCTGAACTACGTGACCGGTGCGGGGAAAGGGGAGGGAAAGTTGGCTGATTGGGCGCCTGCGGTGCATGTGATCGGCAAGGACATCATGGTGCCGGCTCACGGAATTTATTGGCCTTGTATGTTGCGTGCTCTGGGATTGCCGATGTTTCAGAAACTTTTGGTGCACGGATTCTGGACGAGGAAGAGCGAGAAACTTAGCAAATCAACGGGGAATGTGGTGGATCCCAAGCTTCTTGCAGAAAAGTACGGGGCCGACTCGTTTCGGTACTATGTTTTGCGCGAGATGGCTTTGGGGCACGATGCGGATTTTGATGAGGCTTCCCTGGCGGCGCGACGCAAAGGGGAGTTGGCGCACGAGTTGGGGAATCTGCTGCAGAGGGCAGGATCGATGATCGGACGTTATTGTGATGGAAAGATCCCTGATGCGCCGACTCCTGATGCGGTTTCCCTGGCTTTTCGGGCGACGGTGTTGGGTGCGCTGGGAAAGTGGGATGAGCTGATGAAGGCAAATCAGATTCATTTGGCCTTAGGAGAGCTGTGGAAGGCGGTGGCGGCAGGAAATCAGATGATCGAAAACAGGGCGCCATGGAAATTGGCCAAAGATCCTGCTTGTTCGGGGGATTTGCGTGCCACTTTGGCCGATGCGATGGCCGTGCTGGAGCTTGTATTCCTGGAGGTGTCTTGCGTCATTCCGTCGACGGCCAAGGCGGGTTTGGAGCAGATCGGGTTTCCGGGACTCATTCCGGCTCGTTCGAAAGATTGGCCCCAGTGGCCGACTGACCAAGCGGGTAGGCGACTTGGTCAAATCGAGCCGCTGTTCCCGCTGTTGGAAGAGGATAAAACAAAGGGATCGCGATGACGCGGCGGGCGGTTGCACGCCGTCTTGTGGTGGGGCATCTTTAAGGCGCAAAGGAGCCCATTTATGAGTAAAAAAGAGTACATCCATCCTGAGGCTTTGGTCGAAACCGACTGGCTGGCCGAACATCTGAATGATCCAGGAATCCGCGTGGTGGAAAGTAATGAGGATGTGCTCCTTTACGATACGGGTCACATTCCTGGAGCGGTCCATATCGATTGGCGACGGGATCTGCAGGATGCCCTTGTTCGGGATTACATCACCCCCGCTGCTTTTGCCGAGCTTTGTGGACGGAATGGAATCAGCCCCGATACCACCGTGATCTTTTACGGGGATAAGTCGAACTGGTGGGCGTGTTACGCCCTATGGGCTTTCCGGCTTTTTGGTCATACGAGGGTGAAAATTCTCAATGGAGGTCGTGATAAGTGGGTTGCCGAGAAAAGGGCCTTGGTCCGAGATTCTGTGAAGGTTTCGCCGACAAAATATCCAGTTCCCCCAAGAAGATTAGACGCCGAGATCCGTGCCTTCTATGAGGATGCCTTGGCATTTAGTCAAAAAAAACTGCCACTGATTGATGTTCGTTCCCCCGGCGAGTTCAAGGGTGAAGTGACCCATATGCCCGAATATCCGCAGGAGGGGGTTCTGCGGGGTGGCCATATCCCTGGTGCGAGGAGTGTTCCTTGGAAAAGTGCGGTGAAGGAGGATGGAACCTTCAAGTCAGCCGAGGAGTTGGAAAAAATTTATATCGAGGGATGTTCTTTGGCGCCTGAAACGGAGGTGATTGCGTACTGTCGGATCGGGGAGCGCTCGAGTCACACCTGGTTTGTCTTGAGCTATTTGCTGGGCAGGAAGAGTGTGCGTAATTATGACGGATCCTGGACGGAGTGGGGGAACCGAGTGCGTGCCCCAATCGAACGTTCGAATTGAATTAAGGATTTCCGCTGGGCGGAGTGGCGGGGGCAGGGGGCGTCGCGGAAGTGGGGGAGACCGGTTGATAGTCCGTCATTTGGCTTACCTGTTTCTGCGCCATCCGATAACCCATAATATTCAAGTCGAAACTCATATAAAAACCTGAGGGAACCGGAATGTTGATGGAGGTTAACTCAGATGTTTCATAGCTGAAATCCATTCCCTTCATCGTGGCCAGAAACCAGGCCACATCGACCTCCTCGGTCAGCTTTCCTTTGGTTTGAATGATGCTGAAATCGTTCTGATCGATCCAGATCGTTCCACCGACCTTGTTGATGACCTTTTCCTCGCGGGAATTAAAGGGTTGGTCGGGTTTGGGGGAGAATTTGATGACGAAGCAGGGGCGATCCCTGAGCGTCTGATCCGGCATGCGTACATACTTAAAGCGGGGTGCGATTTTTCCCATGTCCAACATGGCGTTCACCTTTTTTGCATCCTCCACGTCCTTGTTGTCGTCGCCGTCATCATCTGAGTTCCTCTTTTTCGATTGTATGCCCCGACCTCCGGCAGCTCCGGCATAGGTGGTTTTGCCTGAGTTATCGTCACCGCCCTTCGAATCATCATTGAAATCGGCGCTGAAAGTGATGTCTTTGCCCGGCTTGATCTTTGCGGTGACGGTTTTTGTTTTGTCGGGAATGACCTTGTTGTCGTCATCCAAGCGTTGAGTCACCAGTTTGAGTTGGTAGGTGAACTCTTCACGCAGCTCCCGAAGTTCCTCATCCCTGCGGATGGCATTTTGGATGATCTGATCAACCGTAAGCTTCGAATTCTCGCTGTTTGCCGCCACCGGGGTGGGGGTTGTGGCGGGAGCGGGTGCAGGGGTTGGTTCGTTTGCAGGGACTGCCTTGGCAACCCGCTCATTATTGATCTCTTCGTCGCAGGTGGTCTGGAAGTCGGGGCTGAGACCAGGATCGCGCGAGTTGACTTGTGCCAGCAGGGGACTCGCCAACAGGATGTACCCAAGGAGGGGAAGGTTCTGTTTGCGCAAACGCATAGTTCCCCTATTTACCCTAATTATGTCTCACATCAAATTATATATCCCAGGCCCTGTTGAAATATCCGCTCCAGTTCTTCAGGCCTTTGCCACCCCAATGATCGGTCACCGTGGGAAGGGGTTTCAAGAGCTATATGCGAGAGTGCAACCTGGGCTTCGGCAGTTATTTCAGACGCAACAGCCTGTCTTTTTGGGTACGGGATCGGCCTGGTCGGTCATGGAGGCGGCCATCCGAAATCTGGTACAAAAAAAGGTTCTGGTTTGCATGAACGGGGCTTTTTCCGACAAGTGGTTTGATGTTGCGCTCAAGTGTGGAAAGCAGGCAGGCAAGGTGCAGGTCGAGTGGGGGCAGGCCATTAAGCCTGAGATGATCGAAAAGGAGCTTTCCAAGGGAGGGTATGATGCGTTGACGCTGATCCATCATGAGACTTCGACAGGTGTTTTGAGTCCTTTGGCGGAGATTGCGAAGTTGGTGCGAAACAAATTTCCGGATGTGATGCTGATTACCGACACTGTTTCCTCATTTAGTGTCATGCCGATTCCTTTCGATGACTTGGGATTGGATGTGATGCTTTGTGGAACTCAGAAGGCTTTAGCGTTACCTCCTGGAGCGTCGCTATTTTCGGTGAGCGAAAGGGCTTATGCCAGATCCGAAAAGGTCAAGGACCGCGGGTACTACTATGACTTTCATGAGTTTAGAAAGCAGGCGGAGAGCAACATGACCCCCTGCACCCCTTCGATTTCCCACCTCTACGCGTTGGAGGTGAAGTTGGCGGACATTGCCAAAGAGGGGATCGCCCAAAGGCATGAACGCCATCGCAAGAATGCGGAGCGGGGGCGGGCGTGGCTGGCGGCGAATGGGTTCGAGGTATTTCCGGAGAAGGGTTATGAGTCGCTCAGCCTGACCTGCGGCAAAAACACCCGAGGGGTGGATGTGGCCAAGTGGATCGCATGGCTCAAGGAAACCCACGGGGCGATTTTTGACGGAGGTTACGGAAAGATGAAGGGTCTCAATTTCCGCGTTTCCCACATGGGGGATGAGACGGAGAGGGGGATGGAAGAGTTGTGGGGCCGACTTGCGGAGGGGTTGAAGAAAATCGGATCAAGCCTTTAAGCGGCTTTGCGTGTTTCCTTGCGCTTGATGAGGGGAGGGCGATGCCCCTCGGCCACGGCCTGGTTGATGATCACCTCCTCCACGTCGTTGCGTGAAGGGATTTCATACATAAGGTCGAGCATCATGCCCTCGAGAAGACTGCGCAGGGCGCGGGCTCCCGTGCCTTTTTTGATGGCCGACTCAGCGAGGCAGCGGAGGGCATCACGCGTGAAATTGAGCTTTACCCCTTCCATGCCAAGAAGCTTGGCATACTGGCGAGTAAGAGAATTCTTTGGGTCGGTGAGGACTAGAATGAGTTCATCCACGGTTAGGGGGTTTAAGTGGCTTAAAACAGGCAAACGACCAATGAACTCAGGAATCATTCCGAAGCGCAGCAGGTCATCCGGCTCGGTGTAACGGAGAAGCCCAAGGCCTTCCTCGGCAACTTGGGCTCTGGCAGTCAGGCTGGAACCAAATCCAAGGGCACGGCCCCCCATTCTTTTGTGCACGATTTCCTCCAGACCGACAAAGCCGCCGCCACAAATAAAGAGAATGTTCTGGGTGTTGACCTGAATATGTTCAGCCTGGGGATGCTTGCGTCCGCCTTGAGGCGGGACGTGACAAACCGTTCCCTCCAGAATTTTCAGAAGACCCTGCTGAACCCCTTCGCCCGATACATCCCGCGTGATGGACGCGCTATCGGATTTTCGGCCGATCTTGTCGATCTCATCGATGTAGACAATTCCCAGTTCGGCCCGTTTCACATCGTAATCGGCATTTTGGAGTAGCCGTAAAATGATGGTTTCAACATCCTCACCCACGTATCCCGCCTCCGTCAAGGAGGTGGCATCGGCGATGGCGAAGGGTACGTCCAAAATCCGTGCAAGGGTGCGTGCGAGAAGGGTTTTTCCCGAGCCTGTTGGCCCAATGAGGAGGATGTTGCTTTTTTCGAGCTCAACGTCCGCGTGGTCTGTGGGAAGGGTGTCTGTCTGGGGACCGCGGACCCGCTTGTAGTGGTTGTGAACCGCCACCGCGAGAGTGCGTTTTGCCCGATCCTGGCCGATCACATGACGGTCCAGCTCCTCACGAATCTCACGGGGCTTGGGAAGAGTCTTTAGGATGCCTTTTCCAACGGGACTGTCTCCCGCTTCGCGGTTTAGAATATTTGTGCAAAGAGTGATGCAGTTATCGCAAATATAAACCCCAGGGCCCGCGATAAGCTTTTTCACCTCTGCATGACTTTTGCCGCAGAAGGAGCAGAGGGTGAGGTGGGTGGGGCGGGCCATCGGGCACCGGCTTTACTTTTTCGGCTGTTCCTCTTTGCGGAAGGAGACGACGTGATCGACCAATCCGTAGGTTTTGGCATCTTCAGCGGACATAAAGCGGTCCCGATCGGTGTCCTTTTCGACTGTTTCGAAGGATTGCCCTGTGTGGTGAGCCAAGATTTCGTTCAGACGTTTCTTTGCGCGAAGGATTTCCTGAGCCTGAATGCTGATGTCGGTGGCCTGGCCTTGGGCCCCGCCCAGCGGCTGGTGAATCATGATCCTGGCGTTGGGCAGGCAGTAGCGTTTTCCTTTTGTTCCAGCAGCGAGCAGGACGGCTCCCATGCTGGCAGCCTGACCAATGCAGTAGGTATTCACCTCGCAGGTGATGTACTGCATGGTGTCGTAGATGGCCAAACCAGCGGTGACGTAACCGCCTGGGGAGTGGACGTAGATGCTGACGTCTTTTTTGGGGTCCTCCATTTGCAGGAAGAGGAGCTGGGCGATGATGGAGTTGGCCATGCTGTCATCAATCGCCGTGCCAATGAAGATAATCCGATCTTTGAGGAGGCGGGAGTAGATATCGTAGGCGCGCTCTCCACGCCCCGTCTGTTCAATGACGCTAGGGACAAAGTAGTCGGCTTTTGGATCCATACTCATACCAAGATCTTACCCGCGAACGGCATGTTGCAAAAGAAAATCAACGGTTTTTCTACGCAAAAGAGTGTCAGCAAGTGAGGGCAAGACATTCGATTTTTGGAGCCGTTTGGCAAAGAGGCGGGCATCCTGACCCGATTGGGCGGCAAGGATGGCAATTTCCTGAACCACCTCCTGTTCCTCAACTTTCAGGCCCTCCGACTCCGCAATTTTTCGCAGCAGAAAGCTCAGCTTAACATTCTCCTCCGCATTTTGGCCTGCTGTTTTTAAGATATCGTCTTTGTGTTTGATCAGCTCCTCGTTGGAGACGCCGCGCCGCTGGTTTTCCTCCACGAGGCGAGCGACAAGACGGCGACGCTCGTCTTCGAGTAGAGGTTCGGGAACGTCCATTTTGGTGGAGGAGAGGAGGGCTTGGGTCACCGCGCGGCTTTCCTCTGCGCGATGGGAGGAGTTTCGTGAGGCGGAAAGATCCTCACGAATTCGGGATTCGAGTTCTGCTTTGGGCATTTTGTAGTTTTCTTGGCAGAAGGCGTCATCCACATCCGGAACATGTCGCTCCTTGAGCTCCACCAGGGTCACCTGATAGATGCCTGTCTGTTTCTGGAGTGAGGCGTGGGGGAAATCGGCTGGGAATTTGACCTCTACTTTTCTGGTTTCGCCTGGCTTCATTCCAAAGAGGGCTGGCACAAAACCTGGCAGGAACGCATCGGGCTTAAGTAGAACCCAAAGCTTTTTTGCTTCGCCCACTTGGCCTGCTTTGGGGTCTATTTCGATAATCTTTTTACCCCCACAGGTTCCCTCGAAGTCGAGGACGGCGTAGTCACCCTCTTTGGCGGGACGGGGTTCGAGCGTGTGAAAGTGAGCCATAGGTTCGGCCAGTCTGGTGAGGGCGGATTGAATATCCGCATCCGTGACAGGTTCAGGATTTTTCTTTGGAATCTTGAGCCCTTTTGCGGCGGGGACTTTGAA
>Ga0214921_10007815_pt1 | contig 14110 bp, 12 predicted proteins | sample LL1505_MetaG_FD_177992 | JGI IMG/M metagenome (GOLD analysis project Ga0214921, IMG submission 177992) | Freshwater microbial communities from Lake Lanier, Atlanta, Georgia, United States - LL-1505 | ecosystem: Environmental > Aquatic > Freshwater > Lake | place: USA: Georgia | collected... | reverse complement strand
TGACCATAAGTTCATAATGACGCATGTGTTAACCCGACCTCCTCTGGACTAAGACGGCCACGGTATTTCCGTGACAGGAGGGTTAAATTCCTTACTACCTGAGGAAAACCTAAGGGAATAAGAGGCCTAAGGGTAGGCCTTAGAGCCCTCAAATAGTAAATCGAGCAGTTTGCTATGCGTATTTCGAGCCTGCAGCGCCCGGCGAGCCAGGACGGCCATCAGGTAGATCGTGCCCGCGATGCGTAGCAGGGTCAGGATGGCAAACGGGGTTGGGCCAAGGCCAAATTTGGCATCGGTTACTTGTGCCAAGTGCTGCCAAATTGCGATGTGATAAATCATTTCAGTTGTTTGCCAAAGCCAAAATGCATGCAAATCTTTTGTGTTTGTTAACGCAATGACAGCTAATGGAGTTAGCCACAAAACATATTGCGGTGAATACACCTTGCTTGCCAGCATGACGGATGCGATTACAAAAAATGCAACTGAAGCAAGTGACGGTGTGTACTTGATTTCAAATAATAAAATTGCAATCGTTGTTAATGCGATCAGTAGTAGCAGAACTGAAAGGTAATTCAGGTTAGTTAAGCTAATCCCAAGTTGTTGTAGTGCTAACCAGAAAGATCCCCAATCTGCTCCACGGTCAAGGTTGAGTTTGTAAAAGCGCCACCAACCAGTTGGGGTGGTTAGAGCAAATGGAAGATTAATTGCTAACCAAATACTAAAAGTGATTGCAAGGTATTTGATTGCTTCTTTCATTTTGGTCTCGCGCCAGAAAATGAAAAAGATCGGTATCAATAGGAAGATTGGTAAAAACTTGGTAGAAATTGAAATTCCAAGTAAAACTGCACTTGGTAAATATTGTTTGCGATCAAACCAATAGATGGCAAGCATCATGGATGCAATTGCCCATAGATCCCAATTGATAAACAAGGATGCGATCATTGCCGGTGCTACTGGTACAAGGTATACAAACTCTGGGCGTATCTTTCTGACTACTATCACTGTTGCAATAAACAAAAGAATTAAAAAGAAAATATTTATGTTGAAGTAAGAAACTGGCGAATTAGCTGCAAATGACGTTGCATACATAACCATTGCGGTTATAACCGGATATTCAACGCTGTTGTCATCACTTGCAAAGGGCCACTCATTTGTACTTAAGCCACGAGCTTCAAAAAGTGCAGGTAGGTCGCTGTAACAGGCATGAACATATTGATCTGGCGTTGCCCAGCCAGTGTTTGCGCAGTGGCTAAATTTGGCTACCGAAAGCAGTGCTGCCAGTATTGCTAAGGCAACAAGAGCTCTGGCCTTTAACAAATTGGACTGGCTCATTAGGGCTTAGGTGTTTGCTTTCCACCTGACGTCATTACAACAGGCTCTAGCCCACCAATATTTGATGGCGCAGGGAAATCCATAATTGGTTCGCCCTTGAGCGCACCCTTCATAAATTGGGTCCAGATACGTGCAGGGAAAGAACCACCAGTAAGTGATGTCATTCCACCAATTCCGTTAAGCGATTGGGTTGCGTTGTCGCGGAAGAATGAAACTGATGCCGCAATCTGTGGTGTGTAAGCACTAAACCAGGCAGATGCGTTTGACTGGGATGTACCGGTTTTACCAGCTGCTGGTCGACCAAGAGCAAGAGCTGCGGCACCGGTGCCGCCAGTGATGGTTCCCTTAAGCGCATACGTTAGATCTGCCATAACTTCTTTGCTAAATGCTTCTTCGGTTTGTGGTGTTGCTTCATAGAGAACACCTTTATTAGAACCTAAAACTTGAGCGACAAGGAATGGCTTTGACTTAATTCCTTGAGCAGCAAAGGTTGCGTATGCGTTTGCAACATCAATAACGTGAGGACTTGATGTACCAAGTACTACCGAAGGTGTTGGCATCATTGCGACGCTTTCAGGAATACCTGCGCGGCGAGCAACATCGACAACCTTGTCTGGACCAACCTTGATTCCAAGTGGAACAAAAATTGTGTTGATTGAATGCTTAGTTGCATTCATCAAACTGGTCTGTCCCCAACCTTCGTTGCCATAATTAGAAACTTCGTAAGGCTTACCTAAATCATCAAAAGTTTGCGGTGAATCACCGTTCCACATTGAAGTCAGAGGGATTCCTTGTTCTAGAGCTGCAACTAAAGCAAACGGTTTAAATGTGGAACCTGCTTGAGTAATTGATTGTGTTGCATCATTGAGTTGACGCTCTAAATAGTCCCGGCCGCCATAAAGTGCAAGTATTTCGCCGGTTCCGGGGCGGATTGCAACTAGACCAATACGTAGATCAGCTGGTGCATCTTTTGGATAAAACTTATTGACTGCATCAACGGCAGATTGTTGAGCCTTTTGATCCAAAGTTGTTTTAATAACAAGACCACCAACAAGTAATTGGTCTTGGCTAAATCCAAGTTTTGCTAACTCTTTTTGAACCGCTTCGACAATATGGCCCTTTGGACCGCTGAGCTGACCAGAAGTCGAACGTGGTGCCACGGTCGGAAGTTTCATCTTGGCGGCATCTTTTTCATCGAGCCAACCAGCTTCGATCATGTTGTTCTTTGTATATTCAAAACGATTAGCAAGGCGTTCGGCGTTGCCTTCTTTAAACACTGGGTCGTACAAACCCGGCGAGCGCAAAATTGATGCGATCACAACGGCTTGCGAATTAGTCAGTTGGTCAACGTTGCGATTGAAATACTGCTGTGACGCGGTCATAACACCATATGAACCGCGACCAAAGTAAATTGTGTTTAAGTAACTTTCAAAGATCTGATCTTTCGACAGTTGGTTTTCTAATTTTATGGCAATTACTAACTCTTTGACTTTTCGCTGAATCGTGCGGCTAGGAGTAAGAAAAGCGGTTTTGGCGTACTGCTGGGTGATTGTTGAACCACCTTGCAAAGAGCCGCCGCGTAAATTGTTAATTACAGCACGTGCAATTCCGGTAACTGAAAATGCTTTGTTTGAATAAAAGTTGCGATCTTCGGCAGCGAGTACTGCGTAACGAACATTGAGCGGAATTTTTGCAAGTGGAACAATCTGTCGGTTCTGTGTTCCAACACGGCCAATTTCTTCACCGTTTGAGTATTGAATAATTGTTGATTGGCTATTTACATAAGCGTTTGGATCTGGAATATCAACAGTGAAATAGGCCAGTGCAAATAAAACCGATCCCGCAACAAAACCAAAGCCGCCAAGGAAAACGGCTGCTCTAATCAGTAATTTACGGGCCATTTGGCAATGCTATCCCTTGGCGTAATCCTCATCCTCCAAGGTGCGCACTTTACGCGGGGCTTTTCGCGAAACTCCGTCACCCAAGATGTATGAGGCACATAGGTGATTCCATGAACAGTTCTTGCAGACCTCGACGATGTAGACGGTGAATTCACCAAACTCGCGTTCCATCTCAACTAATTCACGGGGAGTCTTAATGCGCCCTGAGTATTGGCCTAGTTGTTCGCCAAAGGTGTAGCGAAGTTCCACTAGCTCTTCCTTTTTGCATACTGGGCAGTTTCGATTAACTGTATCTCCGTGCCACTTAGCAGCGCGCATCAAATATGGATCGGCATCGCAGGCATCAACGGTTCCACGAAAGAGGGCTATCAAGGTAGCTCGCTTGTCGAGTGAATAATCGATGAATGATCGCTGCGATTTCATTAAGGAGAAGAATAATCCCAAATTCAGGGATACGCTCTTTCTTATGAGTTTCGCTGGGTTGATTCGACATCCACGGCTTTCGCGGCTCCTGGCTGTTCGTTGGACGGGTCAGATGACCGATGGTGTGTTTCAAAGCGCGCTTGCTTCTTTTGTTTTGTTTTCTCCCGAACGTCAGGCAAATGCTTTAAGTGCTGCAATAGGTTTTGCCGTTGTTTTATTGCCATATTCAATCGTTGGGCCTTTTGTCGGAACGATTTTAGATCGTGTTTCGCGGCAACGGGCTTTGTTTTTTGCAAACCTAGCTCGAAGTATCAATTTGTTGGTGGTTGCGATATTTGTCTTTAGTGGTGCAACTGGTGTTGCATTAACTGCAGTAGTTCTAATTGCTTTCGGAATCAATCGTTTAATTCTTGCGGCATTATCTGCCGGATTACCTTTACTCATTGACTCAAAGTCATTGATTACAGCGAATGCAATTGCAGTAACTGGTGGTTCTGTTTTGGTAGTTATTGGTGGCGGCATCGGCGTTGGTGTTCGCGCCTTGGTTGATGGCGCTGCCTTGGCAGATCACGCAGATTCCTTGTTGATTTTGTTGGCTGCAGGTGGATATTTGATTGCAGCGCTGCTTTCAGGACGTTTAACTAAGTATGAAATAGGTCCACTTGAGCATGAAAAAGCTGCGGCATCCTTTAGGCAAGGCTTTACGGATATGCGAGAAGGAATTGATTTCCTGCGCAAAAACATTGATACAGCTCGAGGAATTGTTGCAACCGCCGTACACCGCGGGGGGCTAACTGCGCTAACTCTTACTGCGTTGTTACTAGAACGCAATACTTTTAATGATCCTGCACGCCCTGAAGATGGTTTGCAAGGTTTTGGAATCGCATTAACTATTGCGGGTATCGGAGTCTTTTTGGGTGCATTTTTAGCGCCTTTTGGAGTTGCCCGTTTTGGCCGCCATCGATGGATTAAGTTTGCAATGTTTGCAAGCGCACTATCGCCAATGTTTTTAGCGATTTGGCAGACCCAAGTTACATTAGCGGTCACAGCTTTTTTGACCGCTTTTTGTGGGCAGAATGTTAAAGTTACAAATGATGCATTAGTGCAATCAAAGATTGATGATTACTACCGCGGCCGTGTTTTTGCGGTTTACGATGTTGTAGTAAATAGCGCGATTGTTAGCGGTGGGCTGATCGCGGCACTGTTGTTGCCAACATCAGGTGTAACTGCAAAGGTCCCACTTTTTGTAATGGGGGCGTATCTAATGGTTGCAGTAGTTGTTTTGCGGCCAAGCAAGTTTAAAGCTACCTACTAGCCCACCACTCAAGAAGTGCTTTGGTAGCGGCCTCTTCGCCAATTGGACCTTGCTCAAGTCGTAACTCCATTAAGAATTCCATCGCTTGTCCAACTTCACGTGATGGTTTCAAATTAAGTAATTGCATAACTTGAGCGCCGTCTAAATCAGGACGAATCTTTGATAACTCTTCTTGTTCCATTAAAACATCGATGCGTGCTTCTAATGAATCATAAGTAGCTGACAAGCGCGCAGCCTTAGTCTTATTGCGGGTTGTGCAATCAGCGCGGGTTAAAACATGTAAATGTGTGATGAATTCACCGGCATCACGCACGTATCTGCGCACAGCAGAATCTGTCCATTCACCCTCGCCATAGCCATGGAAACGAAGATGGAGCATTGTTAATAGCTCAACCGCATCAATGGTTTCATTATCAAAACGCAACGCCTGTAAACGCTTTTTTACTAGCCGTGCGCCAACAACTTCGTGGTGATGGAAGGAAACTCCGCCACCTTCAATGAAGGCACGGGTTTTTGGTTTTCCAATGTCGTGTAAAAGCGCAGCAATACGAATTACCGGGTTGGGACCACCTAGGCGATCTTCAAGTTCTATAGCTTGTTCCAGCACTGTAATTGAATGCTCGTACACATCTTTATGGTGGTGGTGTTCATCAACTTCAAGACGCAGTTTTGGAATTTCCGGCAGGACGATATCTGCCAGACCGGTGTCAACAAGAAGGGTTATTCCAATGCGCGGATTTGGTGACATGATGATTTTTATAAACTCATCGCGCACACGTTCTGCAGAAATTATAGAAATACGATGTGCTAAATCCGTCATGGATGCTAGAACTTCTGGAGCAATTTGGAAATCTAGTTGACTTGCAAAACGTGCAGCACGCATCATTCGTAAAGGGTCATCGTTGAATGAATCACCAGCACGAACTGGTGTACGCAATATTCTTGCCGCTAAATCTTGTAAACCATTAAATGGATCGATGAACTCTGGTTTTTCACCAGTAAGTTCAAGTGCCATTGAATTAACCGTGAAATCACGTCGCGATAAATCACCATAAATCGAATCACCGTATTCAACTTCAGGTTTGCGCGATTCAGGATCGTATTGTTCTGTTCGATACGTTGTTACTTCAACTGTTGTGTCACCACGTTTTCCGGCAACAGTTCCAAAAGTTATTCCGGTATCCCACACATTGTCAGCCCATGATTGCAAAATCTTTTTTGTTTCTAACGGGTGTGCATTTGTTGTGAAATCTAAATCATTTCCCAAACGTCCCAAGATTGCATCGCGCACTGGTCCACCAACCAACGCCAAGGTAAATCCTTGCGCCTTGAAGGCCTGGGCAAGGGAGCTCGCCAGCGGTGCCCGTTCAACCAAGGAACGGATCGCTAACTCTCCTGCTGCGCCCAATGCATTACTCACAATAAGTAAGGTTAAAGCACTATCCTTGCTTCATGATCCCGGCACCTGGTGCGGGCAGCGATGGCACGAAGAAAAAACGGAAGCGTAAGCGTTCCGGTAACCGCGGCCCACAACCACAGACTCAAACGGCTCCCAATAAGAGTCCTCAAGTAAAGCGCCCGTATGCAAAGCGCGTTGATGAGGTCAGTGCTGGCGGTTTAGTCGTCGATACAACTGGAACTAAGGGTTTATTGATCGGTCGATACGACACTAAAGATGCAACCAGAAAACGTATTTTGTGGTCTTTGCCTAAGGGGCATATTGAAGAAGGTGAAACCCCAGAACAAGCTGCAATTCGTGAGGTTGCTGAAGAAACCGGTATTACTTCTAGTATTACAAAATCTTTAGGTGTTATTGATTTCTGGTTCATGGCCGGCGGAAAGAGAATTCACAAAACAGTCCATCATTTCATGTTTACAGAAATTAGTGGAGTTTTGGCTGCGCAAGAAAGTGAAGTTGATGAGGTTTCCTGGTTTCCGTTAGAAGAAATCGTTGAAAAACTTGCCTACCCCGATGAAAAGAAGTTGATCGCACGAAGTGCAGAGATTACGCCATGAAGAAATTAGTCTTCATTGTTGTTTCGACTTTTCTTTTGTTGATGATGCCGCAATCAACCGCGGCAAATACGGTCATCCGAATTACTTCGCCTGCTCATCAGACTTTTACGGGTGAATTTCGAAATGATGATTTGGCACAATCACTTACTCCTTCGGGTGATTTAGGTTTAAAGGTTTTTCAACCAGTAGCAAAGAATCGAACTTGGGTTATCGATGCCGCTTTGGTTGATGAAGTAATTCTGATGAGCAATGAATACGCTCTAGCAACTGATGCAGAACCTGCGGGAAAAGAGATTGCAATCGCGTGGTTAGCTCAATTGAAAAGAGTAACTGCCGGAAATGAGGTTGTTGCTCTTGCTTATGGAAATCCAGATATTGCACTTGCTAAACGTTTAGCACCGAGTGAGCTGAAAAATTACTTTGTTTATGGTCAAGATCGTCTACAGCTGGCACTTGGACGTATTGTTCGAAGCGAGCCTAATGTTCAATGGAGTGTTGGAAAATCAGGACTTAGTAACCCTTTGCGCAAGAGTTATAGCGACAATCGCAAAGCTTTAACCCGCTTATCGCGAGTTGTCGATACCCCTGAATTAATGCAAATTAGGGCGCGGTTAGGTCAGTTGTTATCGCCAGAATTAGATAAAGAATCTCGTGAATACTTTTCTTATAGTTCTACTGTCGCAGTTAAAGAAATTGTCAACAAATTACGAATTAATAGTGGTAACTACCAAATAACCACTTCTTCGGTGAAGCTTCCTGTCACGGTGATTAATGAGTTTAATGTTGATGTCACAGTTGACATAGTAATGCTGCCCTTTAATTCTAGAATAATCGTTGGAAGTTTTGATAATGTTATAGTCCCTGCTCAGTCAAAAAAGCAGCTAGAGATGCAGATTGATGTCATTGCTCCCGGACAAACAACGGTCTCGGCGATCATCGCCGATCCAGAAGATGGCACCGAAATTGTTCCTGAAGCAACTTTGACTCTAAATTCAACAGTGATTGATTCAAGGGTCACTTGGTTTACAACAGGTGCGGCCATACTTCTCTTATTGGCAGCGGTTACCCAGAGTGTTCGTCGAGTGAGAAGGAGAGTGAAATGAAACCCAATGAACTCTTCCGTGCTTCGGGAATCATGGCACTTGGAACAATTATCTCTCGTATCACTGGATTTATCCGTGGAATTTTAATTGTTGCAGTTTTGGGTACGGCATTGCTTGCAGATACCTACAACGTTGCAAACACAATGCCAAATATTTTGTACAACTTACTTGTTGGTGGTGCACTAACCGCAATCTTTATTCCGCAACTTGTTCGCTCTTTTGAACATAATGATGGAGGAGATGGTTTTGCTTCTCGCTTGATTACAACAATCTCCTTGATTCTTCTTGTTCTAGTTACTGTAGGAATAGTTTTTGCGCCTGCCTTGGTTCGTTTGTATGCACCAGAATTTTTCACACCTGGTTTTGAAACTGAAAAAGAAATTGCGATTGCATTTACTAGGTATTGCTTGCCGCAGATTTTTTTCCTTGGTCTGTTTACGATGTTGGGCCAAGTCGCCAACGCACGTGGTTCATTTGGTCCGCTGATGTGGGCACCGATCGCCAATAACTTGGTGGGAATCGCGCTGTTTGGTGGGTTTTTGATCTTTTCCCCAGGTGTAAATATTTCAAACATCACCGATATTCAGGTTCAGATTCTGGGCTGGGGAACAACTCTTAGCGTGGTTGTTCAAGCATTAGTTCTTGTTCCGGTCATTAGACGTTTAGGTATCACCATTAAACCAAAACTTGGTGTTGAAGGTCTGGGTAAATCATTCAATTTGGCGGGCTGGACTTTGGTGTATGTCTTAATTTCACAGCTTGGTTACTTGGTAACAGTTAATGTCGCAACATCGGCTGCGGTTCGCAGCGCACAAGAGGGTGTTACGACGGGTGTTGGTTACACACCTTATACATATGCATACTTTGTCATGTTGTTGCCGTATTCAATTGTGACGATTTCAATCATTACCGCGATTTTGCCGCATATTTCAAAGTTGGCATTGGATGGAAAGCGTGATGAAGTTAAAGCACAACTTGTACGCGCTATTAGGTTGGTTGGTGTAATTACAATTCCTAGTGCGGTTGCATTTTTACTCTTTGGTCCATTGATTACAGAAGTTATCTTTATTGGTGTGCCAACAGAAGACTCTCGATACATCGGATATGTTTTGTCAGCGTTAAGTTTTGGTTTGGTTGCTTTTTCTATCAATTTAATTTTGATTCGTGGTTTTAATGCTTTTGAAGATACAAGAACACAGGTTATTTCTATCCTAATTATCAATGTAATCTCAGTTGCGTTGTCTTACCTCTTCTTAGAATTTTTGAAAACCCGATGGGTCACAGTTGGTTTAGGCGCTGCTTTCTCCTTTAGTTACCTTGTTGGTTTGTTAGTAACTCTGCGTTTACTGCGTAGACATACCGGAAAATTGGCGATCCGAGAATTTTTGACGCAGCACCTACGTTTACTTACTGCAGCGCTACTTGTAATGCTTCCATTGTTTGCAATGGTCGAATACATCGCACTGGTTGGTACTGAACTTTCACCGGCAGCTCGTGCTGGTGAATTATTGCTTGTGATGGTTGTCGCATTCTTTGGCTACATTTTTGCTGCTAAAGCACTTAGGGTGGAGGAGATCTCGATGATTCACCACTTGGGCAGTTCAATTTCGCGCCGTTCAACAAAACCTGAAGAAAACCATTAGATTTCGTGGTCTAGGGAGCACACATGAGTGATGTAAGAAATGTCGTAATTGTTGGATCGGGTCCAGCTGGTTATACCGCTGCGATCTATGCTGCTCGCGCGCAATTAGATCCAATTATTTACGAGGGTTCTGTTACTGCAGGTGGTGCGTTGATGAATACGACTGAGGTCGAAAACTTTCCTGGTTTTACTGATGGAGTAATGGGTCCAGATTTAATGGACAGTATGCGCAAGCAAGCAAAGCGTTTTGGTGCTGAACTAATCACCGACGACATTGTCGAAATGGATTTAACTGGGGATATCAAAGTATTAAAGGATGGTTCTGGAAACACTGTTAAAGCAAAGTCGGTCATTCTTGCAACTGGTAGTGCTTACCGCGAGATTGGTTTAGTAAATGAAAAGCGTTTGTCGGGCCACGGAGTTTCTTGGTGTGCAACCTGCGACGGCTTTTTCTTCCGCGGACAAACGATTGCAGTTGTTGGCGGTGGCGATAGCGCCGTTGAAGAAGCAACGTTCTTAACTCGCTTTGCTGACAAAGTTGTTTTGATTCACCGCCGTGATTCATTGCGTGCATCAAAAATTATGGCAGAGCGCGCAAAAGCTAATCCAAAGATTGAATTTTTGTGGAACACCGAAGTAATTGATGTTTTGGGTGCAGACAAGGTTGAAGCACTTAAATTGCGCAACACTGTCGATGGCACTGAATCAGAGCGCGCATTTACTGGTTTATTTGTTGCAATCGGACATATTCCGCGCAGTGAGCTAATTACCGGACAAATTGATTTAGATAATGAAGGTTATGTAATTTGCGAAGGTCGCTCTACCCGCACCAACCAAAAGGGTGTTTTTGCGTGTGGTGACTTGGTTGATCACACCTACCGCCAAGCAATTACCGCTGCTGGCTCTGGTTGTGCGGCAGCCCTTGATGCAGAAAAGTTTTTAGCTCACTAAGTTTTCCCTGATTTAATCAATACCGACAAAAAGAGGAGTACGACGATGGCAACAAGCAAAGTAACGACAGCAACCTTTGATGCAGAGGTTCTCAAGAGCAGCACCCCTGTTTTGGTTGATTTTTGGGCTGAATGGTGTGGCCCATGCCGTGCCGTTGGTCCAATCCTTGAAGAGATTTCAGATGAATATGGTTCAAAACTCAAGATCGTAAAACTGAACACTGATGAAGAGTCTGCGATTGCGATCAAATATGGAATCACATCAATTCCATCTATGTATGTTTTTGTAAATGGCGAAGTTGTCACACAAATTGTTGGCGCTAAACCAAAGCCAGCACTACTAAAGGATCTAGAAAGCTTCCTCGCATAAAACCATGTCAGAATTAACCGAGTCGGAGATCCGCTCATTTCAACAAGCCCGTGGCCTTGATGTCACGGGTTTTGTTGATGCGGTCACCGCACGCGCGTTAGAAGAATCGCAATGGAAACTTGGTGATCGTTCTTTATATCTTCACAATCTAGATTTGATGCGCGGAGATGATGTCGCGGCTTTACAATCTCGTTTAACTGAGATGGGTTTTGATTGTGGGCGGGTAGATGGAATCTATGGTCCGCGTACAGAATTAGCTGTCAAAGAGTTCCAAAAATCTGTAGGTGCAACGGTTGATGGAAAATGTGGGCCGGCAACAATTATTGCTTTGATTCGCTTAACTAAAATTGTTTCCGGTGGTGTTCCTTCTACTTTGCGACAAAATGCAACACAGCAAAGTCGTGGTCCGGCATTAGCAAACAAGGTGATTGTTTTAAACCCAGATTCGGATAACCAAATTGCTTACGATGTTGCTTTGCGAACTGAAGGTCGTTTACTTGCTCTGGGTGCATCAGTTTTTCTCACACGTGGTGTTTCAAATAATCCTTCTGAACATGAACGAATAGAATTTAGTAATAAGAGCGATGCGGATTTGATGATCTCTTTAAACCTTGATTCGTACGGAAATGAAAATGCACATGGCGCAGCTACTTATTATTACGGAAGCGATACTCATGGAGTTCATTCAATTGTTGGCGAACGATTTGCGTCATTAGTACAACGAGAAATTTGTGCACGAACAGATTTAGCTAATTGCCGGATTCATGCAAAAACATGGGATTTGTTGCGACTTACAACTGCGCCAACAGTAAGAATTGATTTGGGGTACACCAGCAATCCGGGGGATATGTCCCGGTTATCTCGTCCAGATTTTCGCGATGTAATCGCCGAAGCCTTAGTGATTGCAATCCAACGGCTGTATCTAGCCGCAGAAGATGATGCAAAAACTGGAACATTGAGAATTTCAGATCTTCGTAAAGCTGGCATTCGCCGCTAAATATCGCTCAAGCCAACGCTTGGGTATGGCAGACTTACTGCATGTCAGATATCACGCAACGCTTCTCTACGGGTGCTCCACAAAATCTTGAAGAAAGATTTGCATCTCGAGCCGCGCATATGAAGCCAAGTGAGATTCGCTCACTATTTGCGGTGGCATCTAGACCAGAGATTGTTTCCTTAGCTGGTGGAATGCCAAATCTTTCGGCATTACCAATGGGAATGATGGCCGATGTCGTCAGCAATTTGGTTCGCAATAATGGACAAGAAGCGTTGCAGTATGGAAATGGTCAAGGACATCCAAAATTGCGCGAGCAGATTTGCGAAGTCATGGCGCTCGAAGGAATTCGCGCAAACCCTGATGATGTTTTGATTACAACTGGTTCACAACAAGCGCTGGACCTTATTTCACGAATCTTTTTAGATCCACAAGATGTTGTTCTGTGTGAAGCGCCTTCATATGTTGGAGCTCTGGGAACTTTCCACCAATATGAAGCATCAGTTGTTCATGTTGAAACTGATGAAAATGGTTTAGTTCCATCTGCTTTGGCAGAGGCAGTTAAGAGTGTTCGTGCAGCCGGGCGAAAGATTAAATTCCTGTACACAATTCCAAATTACCAAAACCCAAGTGGAGTTTTGTTGCCAGCTACCCGACGCACTGAAATTTTGAAAATCTGTCGCGAAGCTGGCATTTTTGTTGTTGAAGACAATCCTTACGGGTTGTTGGGATTTGATAAGCCATCGCCAAATGCGATGCGAGCTGAGGATTCTGAAAATGTGATCTATTTAGGATCATTTTCAAAGACAATCGCACCTGGTTTGCGTGTGGGCTGGACGCTAGTTCCACCATCACTGAAAGAGAAGTTGGTAATTGCCAGCGAATCTTCAATTTTGTGTCCTTCTAACTTCACACAGCTAACAATCTCTAGCTATTTGGCGGATCAACCATGGCGCGATCAAATCGCATCATTTTGCGATTTATACAAGGTTCGTCGTGATGCGATGTTGGAATCACTGGAAGAACATTTCCCTGCAACTGCGCAGTGGACAAAGCCTGGTGGCGGTTTTTATGTCTGGGTTACTTTGCCCCCTGAAATTGATACCACCGCTTTAATGCCAAAGGCGATTGTTGCAAAGGTTGCTTATGTTCCGGGAACCGCATTTTATGCCGATGGTTTTGGATCATGGTCATTGCGTTTGTCGTATTGCTACCCAACTCCGGAACGAATCCGTGAGGGTGTCAAGGCACTTGGTGGAGTCATCAAACAAGAAATGGCAAGCCGAAAAGGTTTTGAACTTAAAGGTTAGTTTTGAATTGCCTTTGTAATTCGTTGTAAATCTTGTGCTCCCGCAAATTCGATAACAATCGTTCCTTTTTTCGCACTACCTTGAATAGTTACTCGGGTATCTAGCGCATCGCCAATTTGATCTGCGATCTCTTGTAATTCTGGGCTTGCAGACTTTGCACCCTTTGGCTTTTTGGCAGATTGTCCCTTTGGCGCACCTGCTGAAATAATTTCTTCAGTCGCACGCACCGATAAACCTTCGCTAACAATTCGCGCAGCTAATTTCTCGATTGAACCCGCATCACTTAAACCAAGAAGTGCGCGTGCATGACCAGCTGATAAAACACCGGATGCCAATTTTTGTTGAACGGATGGTGGCAAGTTCATCAAACGGATTGTGTTAGAAATTAGTGGTCGAGATCGTCCCAGTTTTGCTGCTAGTTCATCGTGTGTGCAGTTGAAATCTGTTAGCAGTTGAGAATATGCAGCCGCTTCTTCTAAAGCATTTAGTTGGCTGCGGTGAATATTTTCAATCAAAGCTTCGCGCAGTAATTCATTGTCTGGAGTTTGGCGAATTATGACCGGAATACTTGTTAAACCAGCTGCCTTTGCGGCACGGAAGCGGCGTTCTCCCATAATTAATTCATATTTGCCTGGTTGTGTTTGACGAACAACTGGCGGTTGCAAAATGCCAATCTCTTTGATTGATGCGATTAATTCTTCAAGAGCGACAGGATCAAAATGTGTACGTGGTTGACGCGGGTTAGGAGAAATTG
>Ga0214921_10007810_pt1 | contig 14116 bp, 10 predicted proteins | sample LL1505_MetaG_FD_177992 | JGI IMG/M metagenome (GOLD analysis project Ga0214921, IMG submission 177992) | Freshwater microbial communities from Lake Lanier, Atlanta, Georgia, United States - LL-1505 | ecosystem: Environmental > Aquatic > Freshwater > Lake | place: USA: Georgia | collected... | reverse complement strand
TGGAAAAGTGAACGTACCGGGAGTCTTTGAGATCAAAGACCCGACCGAGACCCTCGGGGACTTTTTAAATATCGCGGGCGGCTTACCAATCGTTGCAGACCCGAGGCGCGCAACGCTAGAGCGGCTAAGCCCAAGTGCTGCCATTCCGAGGCGTCTAGAAGAGTTTGCGCTTGACGTTCAGGGCCTGAAGAAATCTGTTGTCAATGGCGACGTCGTGTCGGTGCTGCCGATCGTGCCCGAACTCGCCAACGTGGTCACCCTTCGCGGCAGTGTCTCTCAGCCCGCCAAGTACGCCTGGAAGAGCGGAATGCGCGTCTCCGACGTCATTACGGGGTACTCGGTTTTGAAGAGCGCGGAGTCGCTACGGCGTCAGAATGAACTGCTCTTTGATGGGTTTGAACTCGAACGTTCGATGCGCGCGCGTTTGAGAATGCCAACTGATTTAGGTCTCGAGCGCAAGGCGCAGATCAAAGAAAGCAGAGAGGTTGCCGAGGCCCAAAAAGAGCTGGCTGCTGCGGCCAACGCAGGGCGCCCAGTTGATTCGGCTTCTACCGCGGCCGCGAATTCTGCTGCGGGCTTGCTCGGTGGGCTAGGTGGCCTAGGAGGTATGGGTGCGTTGGGGCCCAATAGTCCAAGCGCCGCCTCACAGGGTGGACGTTTCCCAGAGCCGGGCGCAGGGCATGGCGGTGGTCTGGGTGACGGCGGTGGCTCCGGAGGTCCAGGTGGTTACGCCGGGGGCATCAATCAAGCAAGCAGCCTTTTGGATCGGATTGGCAAAGCCATCGAGGAAGTCAACCTCGACTACGCGGTGATCGAGCGAATCGACCCCGTTGGATTGCGCGTTTCGGTCCTCCCATTCTCAATCGCTAATGTACTGGCGGACCCCAATTCAGCCGATAACCTGAAGCTTCAGGCGGGTGACATCATCACCGTGTTCTCGGACCGGGATTTGCAAATCCCCCAGGGCAAACGCCGCGTTTTTGTTCGCATTGAAGGCGAAGTGAATCGTCCCGGTGTTTACCAAGTACTCCCTGGTGAACGATTGACTAGCATTCTGCAGAAGGCGGGTGGCACGACGCCAGATTCGTATCTATTTGGCATGGGGATTTATCGTGAGAGCGTCAAACAAAACCAGCGTGAAAATCTAGAAAAGCTCGTGCGCCGCGTCGAACAGGAAAGTTCGGGCGCAGTGGCGGCTGCGTCACAAAGCGTTGGTGCATCGTCAGACCCGGGCTCATTCCAAGCGCGTTCCGCGGCCCTACAGCAGGCTCGGCAAGACGCCATTCAACGACTGAGGATGATACGGCCCGAGGGTCGCGTGACCTTGAGTCTCAAGGCAGATCCCGAACTTGATGTCCAGCAAGTCCCGGATTTGCGACTTTTCCAGGGAGATCGAATCTATGTCCCAGCGCGGCCTGATTTTGTGTATGTCTACGGCGCAGTCAATACCGAGGCTGCGTTGATCTATCGCAAGAACGCGGATGTCGCAAGTTACTTGAAACTCGCCGGGGTGACGGCTGGCGCCGACGGCGACGCCGTGATCTTGCTACGCGCCGACGGGAGCGCTGTCAGCAACCCGGCAAGCTACTGGGGAAATGAAGTCTTCAAGACCGTGGTGATGCCAGGGGACACGATCGTCATGCCGGAAAAAGTGGACCGCGAGTCCAAGTGGAGCGTTTTCGTGCGTAACTCCAAGGATATCACCCAGACCCTGTTCCAGCTAGGGCTCGGTGCGGCGGCTCTAAAGACTTTGCGGCAATAAGGGTCATGAGTGACATGACCCCGGTCGAGCCACCGCTGATTCAAACACAGCCCCAAGCCCAACCTGAAAACGATCAGGATTTCGGGTTTCTTGACCTCTTGACGATGTTGGGCGAGGGGAAATGGATCGTGCTGGGCGTGACGTTTATCGCCACCGTGATCGGCGTGGTGATGAGTCTGGTCGCAACGCCGATTTTTACGTCGACTGCGGTGATCATGCCTGCGCAGCAGGGTGGGGGCGGCTCAGCAGCGGGTGCGTTGGCGCAACTCGCCCAAGTGCCCGGGCTTGGCGCTCTGGGTGGGATTACAGGGGGTAAGTCTTCGGACCAATTTTATGTCGCCTTGATGCGTAGCCAAACGATTCAGGATACGTTGATCAAAAAGCATGACCTGCGCAAGAAATGGGGCAGCCGGTCGATCGAAGACGCGCGACTGAGCTTAACGAAGGCTGTATCAATTGGAACCGATAAGCAGTCCGGTCTTATCAACATTGTTGCGAAAGACCCCGACCCGGCTTTTGCTGCAGAGCTTGCCAATAGCCATGTCGCAGAACTGCATGAAATGCTCGATCGGGTTGCGACGACCGAAGCGCAGCAGCGCCGCATGTTCTACGAAAACCAGATCACGAAAACCCAAACGAATTTATCGGCCGCCGAGCTGCGGTATCGACAGGCGCAAGAGAGCTCGGGGATTCAGGTCACGAGCATGCTGGCTGAATCAGCCCTGCGGACGTCTACGGAACTGCGCGCCAAGATCACCGCTCTCGAAATTCAACTCCAAGCGTCGAGTGCGTTTGTCACGGCGAAGAACCCAGATGCCCAGCGTGTTGCCAGTGAATTGGCGGCGCTACGCGCAAGGCTCGCGCAGTTGGAGCAAGGCTCGGGACATACAGTAGCGACTCCTAAGCAACAGGCGACGATGCAGGCGTTTCGCGAGATGAAAGTTCAGGAAACGATGCTTGATGGATTCGTGCGTCAGCTCGAGATCGCGAAGATCGATGAGGCCAAAGAGGGGGTGCCGGTGCAGATCGTGGATATCGCGTTACCCGCGGAAATTCGGTCGACGCCTCAGCGGACTAAGATGGTGACCGCGGCAGCCGTTATCGGGCTTTGTGCCGGGGTTGTGCTTGCTTTGGTGCGCTCCGGATTTCGCAGGGTGGGACGCGATGAGGAAGGTCAAACTCGGCTGCAGGTTTTTTTGCGATCGTGGGCGCTCCGATAGCAGTTCGGCTGGAAACTACCTCAGGGCTCTAGCCCTCCTAACACCGTACTCCGTGTCACCCCTGATGAACCGCTAGTGCGATCGAAACTTGGCGCTAAGCCTTTTGTAAGCTCCGTTTGTTCTGATTTTTAGCAGGCTAACCAACGGCAGGTGTTAGAATGTTCAACGTTGAACAGGTGGATCACGGGGTCCATTTTTTATCTCTGGGTAGTAAACGCTAAACCTTTGCGGTGCGCGCGATGGGCGGTAGCTTGCCTAAGAGTTTGGCTCAGCCGTCCAACCTCTCCTGCAAAGTCGAATCCATGACCTCTCGTCAAGCTCAGCTGCAGCAAGATACGTATTTTCGGGTTTTGCGCTTGCTGCAAAAAAATCCGGACATTAGTCAGCGTGAACTTGCGCAGCACCTTGGTGTGAGTGTGGGTGGTTTGAACTATTGCCTGAAGGCTTTAATCGAAAAGGGCTGGGTAAAGGTGCATAACTTCAGCCGGAACAAACGAAAGCTTTGCTACGCGTACATCCTCACGCCCCAGGGCGCTCTCCAAAAGGCCCGCCTCACCAGCGGTTTTTTGCGACGCAAGATGCAGGAATTCGATGCGCTGAGGGCCGAAATTGAGACTCTCAAAGTTGATATTGGTAGCCAAGGCCAGGTTGATAGAAGTTGCTCAATCGATTTTAGCGACCAATCACCTCGGCCGGTGACTGTGAATTCCCGAACTGGATAATTTGATTCGGGAAAGAGGCGCAGAAGCAAGAATGAATATGACTTTGAGACAACTACTTTGATGTGGTCCGAGTGAATCAGAAGACGATTGCTATTATCGGAATGGGTTATGTCGGCCTGCCACTTGCGGTGGAATTTGGCAAAGCTAGACCCGTTATTGGCTTTGATATTTCGGGTTCGCGAATCGGCGAACTCTCGGAGGGAAGAGACCATACGCTTGAATGTACGCAGCAAGAACTGCAAGAAGCTGTCTACCTTCGCTATAGTCATGACACGAGGGATTTGGCTCAGGCACGGATTTTTATTGTGACCGTTCCGACGCCAGTCGATCAGGCCAAGCGTCCAGACCTGACGGCGCTCCTTCGGGCAACTGAAACGATTGGACGGGCGTTAAAAACCGGCGACGTTGTAATCTACGAGTCGACCGTTTATCCGGGTGCGACTGAAGAGGTGTGCGTCCCAGTTCTTGAGCGAGTAAGCGGACTCGGATTTAACGAAGATTTTTTTTGCGGCTATAGCCCAGAACGAATTAATCCGGGGGACAAGGAACACCGGCTGTCATCAATCAAGAAAGTGACAAGCGGTAGCACCCCCGAGATCGCGCACGAGGTCGATGAGCTCTACGCGGAGATTATCACTGCTGGTACCCATAAGGCGAGCTCGATCAAGGTGGCTGAGGCTGCAAAGGTGATTGAGAACACGCAGCGCGATCTCAACATTGCACTCATGAATGAGCTCAGTCTGATTTTTCATCGCATGGGGATCGATACCCTCGAAGTCTTGGAAGCTGCCGGAACGAAATGGAATTTTTTGCCCTTCCGGCCTGGACTCGTGGGGGGGCACTGTATCGGGGTCGATCCTTACTATCTTACGCACAAAGCCCAAGAATTGGGCTATCACGCCGAAGTCATTCTTTCGGGGCGACGTATTAATGACAGCATGGCGCCTTACGTGGCGGACGAGACTATAAAGCTGATGCTCAGAAAAGGCCTACCGGTGCTCGGGAGCCGCATTTTAGTGCTAGGCCTAACCTTCAAGGAGAACTGTCCAGACCTACGCAATACAAAGGTTGTAGATATCGTAAGGGCGCTACAGGAATACAACACGGAGGTGGATATATACGATCCTTGGATTGATGTCGAGAGTGCATGGTTAGAATATCGACTGAGGTGTTTAGACCGAGCACCCGAAAAAGGGACCTATCAGGGCATTATCCTAGCAGTCGCGCATCGGGAGTTTGTAGAAATGGGGGCGGCTGGACTACAGGCTTTCGGCGTACCCAACGTTGTTATCTATGACGTCAAATCAGCCTTGCCACTTAATGCGGCGGACGGACGACTTTAGTCCCAGAACCAAGTCGCGCAAGAGTAATCAATCGAGTGCCTGATCCAACATGAGCCGTGCATTCCACATTAATGAAAACATCACAAAAACAGGTCCACTCCCTTGCTCGGTTATGGAGCGTAATCTCCCGTAGGCGAAAAAGACAACTATCTGCGTTGCTGGTAGTAAGCTTGATCACCGCGGCGGCCGAGGTATTATCGTTAGGAACCGTAATCCCTTTACTAGGGGTGTTCACCGCGCCAGAGCGGCTCTTTGCCAGCGCATACGCCGACTCGCTCATTGCAATATTGCATCTAACGCAGCCCAAAGATCTGCTAAGCCCCGTGACGGTACTTTTTTGTAGCGCGACGTTGATCGCTGCGTTGGTTCGGACGACATACATCTGGCTAAGAACGCGTCTCACTTTCGCGATCGGCGCCGATCTTAGTAACGAGATCTACCGCCGAACTCTATACCAGCCCTACTCGGTACATCTTTCGCGCAACAGCAGCGAGGTCATCGATGGCATCTCAACCAAAGTTGGCGCGGTTATTTTTAATGTATTGAGCCCTATTCTGGTAATCCTCTCAAATTCGTTGATGTTGGCCTTGATTCTTGCCGCAGTATTTTTTTACGAACCTATAATCGCCTTAGTTGCATTCGCCGGGTTCGGAATCATTTATGGAGTAGTCTTTATTGTTACAAAAGCGCGCCTAAAGCGCAATAGTCAGCAGATCGCAACTAACTCGATCATCATGATCAAAACCCTTCAGGAAGGTTTGGGTGGGATACGCGATGTTCTGCTCGACCACGCTCAGGGGCTCTATTGCGCTGAATATAGCCGAGCTGACTCGCGATTACGGCGCAGTCAGTCGGAAAATTCAATTACTGGCGAGGTGCCCAGATTCGCGATAGAGGCGCTCGGAATGTGTCTAATAGCAGTTTTGGCGCTCAGTCTGGCGAAGAGCGAGAAGGAATTCAGTGCAACGCTTCCTTTGCTTGGCGGACTTGCGCTCGCTGCGCAGCGACTACTGCCAATGTTTCAGCAGATATATTATAGCTTTACAACCCTTAACGGAAATGAGCAATCGCTCAAGGACGCACTTGTCCTGCTAGAACAATCCATGCCACAGTTGAATCTCACCGAGAGAAAGGAGTCAGTTTCGTTAAAAGACGAAATTGTGCTGCAGGACGTCGGATTCAAGTATGGCGATCAGGATCCATGGATCCTGCGGAACCTCAGCCTGCGCATTCCGAAAGGCGCCCGAATCGGATTTTTTGGAGTCACCGGAAGCGGAAAGAGCACTCTATTGGATATCATTATGGGGTTACTCCCATTGTCCGCTGGAGTGATAACGGTGGATGGTAAGGTCATCGATCTGCTGAATAATCAACACTGGCAACAACGAATAGCGCACGTCCCGCAGATGATCTATTTGGCCGACGCAAGTATTGCGGCAAATATTGCATTCGGCGTGCCGATTGAGAATATTGACATGGAGCGTATCCGTCAAGCAGGTCGAAAAGCCCAATTAGAGGAGTTGATCGATAGTTGGACGCTGGGGTACAACACGCCAGTTGGCGAGCGCGGAATTCGGCTGTCCGGTGGTCAACGACAGCGAATTGGGATTGCTCGGGCCCTTTATAAAGAAGCAGATCTACTAGTGTTTGACGAAGCAACAAGCGCACTCGACAACGAAACAGAGCGAGTGGTTATGCAAGCAATCGAGTTGCTGGGGAGAGAGTTGACGATTCTTATTGTCGCGCATCGCATTACGACGCTGAAACAGTGCGATTTGGTTGTAGAGCTTGCAGACGGGCGAGTGAATAGGGCAGGAAATTTTTCTTCAATGTTTAATGAAAATGGGGGGGCGTTCTAATGACTTCTTCAACTAGCTGACTCGCCAGAATAAACCAGCCGTTCGTTGCGGAGCCGGCGGAGAGTCTGTGTAAATAAGGAATTGAATAGTTTTCATGGGGCGCTCTTTTCTAAATCAAAAAATGGTGCTTTATTTCGATACATTTATCATTGATGATAAGTCACTTAAGCCGGACTATTATTATGACCAAACCCGGCGAAGAAAACTTGAAAGGCTCGTAAGGGATAGCGATTCTGTATATAAGTACCGTCCAAAATTAGATATAGTCAAATACACTCTGGCGAGTTATTCGGTGTTGGAGTGGGCTGAGGTAATAATCCGATATCAACTAGAAGATCCAGTGGAATATAATCATTTGGATTCTTTTATTCTCGGTCTGTTTCCTGCTGCCAAGATATTTCACGAAAGATCGGATTCTTGTGCGCGCTATGCAGAAAATCTAAAAATACTCAAATCGCACGGTGATCCGTGGGTATTTTTTTCGCCAAATAATGATCATCCGTACGTTGGCAACGAGTGTGATTCAATCAAGAGAATTTTGAGTGCAGCTGAATTTATAGAAAACAAACATCAGGGCTCGATAATATCTATATTGTACTCGCATTTCACAGAGGGAATAAATACGACTGACATGGCAAAACGACTCTGGGCTCGTTATAACGAAACTTTTTCGAGAAAGGTATACGAGGATTCGGATTGCGTTGCTATAAAAGTAAATAAATTTTTGTGCGATTCTGTTCAGATATTCCGTCTCAAGACCTTGCTGCGTATATTCACAAGCTCAATAACTGAGAAAAGGGTTGTTCGACTTGAGGATACTGATTTTTATCTTTCGAATAAATTCGATCACATCTTGGTAATACCCAAGCGGGAATTGTGTCGCCATTTTGACGGTTATTTCCATTATGACGTATGGGGTTCTCCGGAAAATGCCCCGCCACCACTTTTTATTCCTCCTGGTTTCTTTGAGGGGGAAATATCAATAAGGTACGGCTATCCATTAAGAAAATCTCAGTCAGTTAATATAAATCCTGACAGCAAAATGTACAGCTATTTTGACGTCGCAGGCGCTGATTTAAAATGCTCTATCGATGAAATTCCTTTGTCCTGGCTCTCTCGTTTAAAGGACGTCACTATAAATCCGGACTGCGAAAAGGTCTTTCTGGATGCGATTGCGAAAAAAAACAGTGAACTTCTCTGGGATCCGTGGGGCAAAACTCCGATACGGAATGTTGTTGGGTCAATAAGGCACTTCGTAAGGTCCTACGTCAGGAAGATGTTCTTTTTTATTAAAAATACTTTAAATCTAAAAGAAAATTAGATTTTTTGCTGCTCGCCAATATTAATTAATTCTTGCTTGGCAATGTCTTGTGTTCTTGAAAGTACCTTGAGCGCCTGATTATTGTATGAATTTTTGGCGGTACCCGCTTCTCATCGTGCGGATCTTCTACGCTGTTATCGACCACTGCTGAACCGGTAACTTAGAGCCGCTTTCTCCTGCAAAGGACTTCTAGGAAATCTCGAGTTTTTAATCGGCTCTGTACTTGCTCGTGAAACCACTTGAGGATTGCCCAATTTCTGGGGATCAAGTTTGATAAGGGGCGATTAAGGTAAAACGTATGCGCAATAAAAAACCAACCGTTTTCATTCTTGATGTAGATGGCGTAATGACGACCGGCCAATTTCTTTATACAGCAGAAGGTAAAGCGATGAAAGTCTTTGGCCCGGATGACAACGACGGACTTTCGCTTTTAAAAAATAGCCTCGAAATCAGATTTGTCACCGGGGACAAAAAGGGATTCCCAATCAGTAAAAAAAGAATTGTAGACGACATGGGATTTGAGCTCGATATAGCCAGCACGATTCGCCGAGTAGATTGGATTGCCCAGCGATATGCGCTAGAAGAAGTCATTTACATGGGCGATGGGATATTTGACCATTACGTGATGAAAAGGGTGGGCTACAGCATTGCACCAGCGAATGCTGATAAAAACGCCAAATATTACGCTTCATTTATAACCGAAAGGAATGGCGGCGATCGGGCAGTAGCCGAAGCCTCTCTGCATATACTCGAAAAGTTCTTCGAACCTTACAATCCAGACTCACTTCCCAGTGACAATTTAAAACTATCAGGAGAATGGACTGTATGATTCAGCAGCGCTTAAAGTCTTTCTTGCAGAGGCGACGCTGCACTCTGTTGGGCGTTGGCCCAATGAGTCTCAATTGCGTAGACGCAACTATTGAGTTAGCTAATGAGCACGAAGTACCGATTCTGATGATTGCCAGTCGCCGACAAATCGACTCAGAGGAGTTCGGGGGTGGCTACGTCAATAATTGGAAAACAGAAGATTTTGCAAGATACGTTACTGATAAGGACAAAAAAGGCAAAATTCTCTTGGCACGTGATCATGGCGGTCCATGGCAAAGCACTAAAGAAAAAGATGCCCAGTTAAGTTTGCGCAGGGCTATGGATTCAGCCAAATCCTCATACCGTGCTGATATTGCGGCAGGGTTTCAAGTTCTACATATCGATCCAAGCGTTGATATTCATGGCCAGCCTAACGTCGATGAAGTCCTCGATCGTGTCTTCGAGTTATACGAGTTCTGTTGGATTCAAGCACAACAATCGAAGAACGAGATTATCTTCGAGGTAGGCACTGAGGAGCAAAGCGGCGGCACAAACTCTCAAGAAGAGTTGGATTACACCCTGAACTCTATCAAGGAGTTCTGTACTCAGAACAAGCTGCCGCAACCCACATTCGTCGTTATTCAGTGCGGAACGCGCGTCATGGAGATGCGCAATGTTGGTTCGTTCGACTCCCCTGTTCGGGTGGCTAATGAGATACCTGCTGAAATTCAACTACCCAAGATGATTGAGATCTGCAATCGTCACGGCATCTTTATGAAGGAGCACAATACCGATTACGTCTCTGATGAAGGACTTCAGTGGCATCCTCGTTTAGGTATTCATGCTGCGAATGTGGCTCCTGAATTCGGCGTCGCTGAAACGAAGGCACTGGTTCATGTTCTTGAGTCTAATGGGCTCCCCAACCTAGCCGAACGATTTCTGAAAATCTCCTATGACTCGCAAAAATGGGATAAATGGATGATGGAAAATACCAGAGCGACAGACAGGGATCGCTCTCTTATTGCCGGACATTATGTTTTTTCTACGCCAGAAGTCAAGGACTTAAAAATTCAAGCCGATAAAGAGCTGGAGCGCAAAGGAATCCGCCTCGAGGAGTACCTCAAACAACAGGTCAAGCAAAGTATTTTGCGTTATCTTCGCAACTTCCGCCTAGCAAAAGCCATATGAAAAAAGTTGCCACGATTATTCTAAACAGAAATCTGCCTGCCGTAACTGAGCGTCTCCATGAGCACCTGACAAAGCACGATGACGATCTGACCGACATTTATGTTGTTGAAGCCGGGTCCGACAACGAAAAATTGAGTCGTTACGTTACTTGGCACGCCAATTCAGAAGAAGTCTTGCGAAATGGCCTTCGCTACGGTCGGGGAATGAATTTTGGGTTAACTCAATTGCTAAAGGAAGGTAAGTTCGATCGATATGCCGCTTTTTTCTTGTTGACCAATGACACAGAATTCAAGGCAGAACCAACGCTGATTCAGTTGATGAGCATCCTGGAAGACCACCCGCGCGTTGGCATCTTATCCCCGTGCTCAGAACGCTGGGGAGAGCGATTTTTGCTGACGAATGAATCGACAAAGTACTTTTGGTTTATTCATAACAACGCCTATCTGCTCCGGCGGGAATTCATCGAGTCGATTTGCGATAAAAATCAACCAGACGCGATGAACTTTCTCTTTGATGGCGCCAACTTTCGGGGCTATGGGTCTGAGCACGAGCTAATCGCGAAAGCCTATGCAAACGATTGGGCGGCAGCCATCACCAGTGAAGTTTGGGCAGGCGAAAATGAAACGCATCTGCTTGAAAATTCACACCAAATCAAAACAGATGGCTATGAAGAAAACCTGCGGCTGTATGTTACGGAGGGACGCCGCTGGATGCGAAAGAAATACGGCTTCAACAGCCATTGGGCCATGCAACAATATGTCAAAAATTTCTATGACAAGTTTTTTGAGTTTCATCCAGAATATTCAGCGTTTAAGATATGAGCACTAATGGCACTAGCGGATCGACGACCACATCCAGAACACACTTTTACTCTAAAACCAAACACGATTTCTTATCTCCATGAGTATTCAAATTTTCGGCGGGAACGCAGTCAAGCGATTTAATCTGGGCAAGTACGGTAAGGAGTTGCTGGGCAGCGGTTCCTACGAATATTTCTATTACCAAACTCGTCCCGACGAGGAGCTTATATTTGACGAGCTTCTGTCATTCAGTGTCTATGTTTACAGCAAACCCCCCGATGCCTTCGTGACGGTCGAGGGTGTCGCAGATGAGTTGGAACAGGGTGATCGAGTGCAGTCGGAGGGGCAGCGCGTGAAGGTCAAAGTCCAGGGTGGCGAGGTGCGTATCCTGGTGGCGGGTACTACCCGCCCTCACCCCGAACTCAACGGCCTTTTCTTTGCGCGTCATTCCGACTTGTACAAGGTGGTCAAGCCTTGGGGGCACGAGCTGTGGATCAACGGGCAACATCCCTGCTATGCGTTGAAGGAAATCTTTATCAAAGAAGGTACCAAGACCAGCTTGCAGTACCACAACTTCAAGCAGGAAACGAACGTGCTGTTCCAGGGGACGGCCAAGCTGCACTACAAGGCCAATACGGAACGCCCCAACGACCGAGTCAGCGAAAGGGACACCGCGGCGACGCCCATCGAGCCGGTGAGCAGCGTCGATGTCATGCCCAAGACTCTGCACCGCTTGGAGGCGGTAACCGACATCCTGCTTTACGAAACGTCGACCCCGCATCTGGACGATGTGGTCCGTGTTTTGGATGACAGCAAGCGCCCAGATGGTCGGCTGGATATTGAGCACGGTGCGCAATGACTGCCCCCACCGTTTGCATACTCACGGCAGGCAAAGGCACCCGGATGGGTGCGCTGGGAAAAATTCTTAACAAGGCTCTACACACGATTGATGGCAAGGCCATCATCAGCCACATCATCAACAAATTTCCGCATAACGCCGAGTTTGTTGTCGGTGTCGGTTTCCTAGGTGACCAGGTACGCAACTATCTGCAAATCGCGCATTGTGAGCGCAAGATCAGCTTTGTCGAGATCGGCAACTTTGACGGCACTGGAAGTGGACCGGGCTATTCACTTTTTTGCTGCCGAAACCAATTGCAGAAACCGTTTTATTTCGTTTCCTGTGACACCTTGTGGGATAACGACATTGACTGGACTCTGGACAAGAACTGGTTCGGGGTTGCGCACGTCAGTCCGGCAGACTCGGTTCACTATTGCAATCTTAAGATCATGGGAACTTCAGTAGTCGAACTACGGGATAAGAGCCGGGTTGAAGATGAGTCCTACCAAGCCTTTGTCGGCTTATGCCACATCAGGGACTATACGTTGTTCTGGGCTGCGCTTGAGAGCACCGAAAAGGTTGCCGGAGAGCATCAAATTTCAAATGGCATCCGAGCCCTGATCGCCCAGACCGATGCGCAAGCACTGAATGTCGAGTGGACTGACGTCGGGGATGCCAGTAAATACAAGAAGGCCGTAAGCCGTTACGAAAATTACGACTTCAGCAAGGAAAATGAAGCGCTCTACATTCTTAACCGCCAAGTCATCAAGTTTTTTGCCGATGCGTCCATCACGGAACGCAGGGTTCTTAAGTCGAAACTGAACCCGGCAGTTTTCCCGCCTATCACCCGCCACGCGGGCCAGTTCTATGCCTACGATTTCCAGCCTGGTGAAACGCTCTATCAGGTAAACGGCCGCGATATATTCGCCCGCCTGATGGATTGGCTGAGTGCCAATCTGTGGAAGCGTAAGGAGGTGGATCAGGCACTTATGCGTGCAACCTGCCAGAAGTTCTATGAGAACAAGACGCTGGAGCGCTTGAGCATGTACGACCGCAAGTATCCGCGGTCGGACGTCCCAACGGTGGTCAATGGTCGCAACATTCCAGCGACCGGCGAGCTTCTGTCGCAGGTGCCCTGGGCCCGGCTTTCTGAGGGCATACCGTGCTTCATGCACGGTGATCTCCAATTCGACAATATCCTGTTTGATGCGGCAAGGCAATCTTTCATGCTACTGGACTGGCGGCAGGACTTTGGTGGGCACGTGGAGTTCGGTGATCTCTATTACGATTTGGCCAAGCTCTATGGTGGAATAGTGCTGAACTACGATTTCATCAAACTAAATCTACTGAGTTACGCTGAGAACGAACAGAGCATCACATTCGATTTTGCGCAGCGTTTTCAGACAAAGAACTACCTGCAACAGCTTAGTGAATACATCAGCTGCAATGGCTATGACCTGGTGAAGGTTAAAATCCTGGTCGCCCTGATCTACCTGAATATGTCACCATTGCATCACTATCCATTTGACAAGATGCTGTATTCGTTGGGACGAGACCTGCTACACACGGAGCTCCTCAACTTGCAGCCATCATAGGGACTGCGACATGGTCAATAAGGATACGCAGTTATGCATTTCTGTGGCGGCGCGCCCGAGCAATTTTGGCACAACCCTGTACAACGCTGCCTATGCTGCCTTAGGCTTGAATTTTGTCTATAAGGCATTCGAGATCAGCGACCTAGAAGGGGCTTTGACCGGCGTGCGGGCGCTGAATATTCGAGGCTGTAGCGTATCGATGCCGTTCAAAGAGGCGGCGCTTCCTCTGCTGGACGATCTCGACGATACCGCGCGTCTGGTAGGTGCCGTCAACACCATCGTTAATGACGCAGGCAAACTCACTGGATACAACACCGATGCCGTTGGAGCGGTAAAGGCGCTGGAATCCATCCGGGCTAAACCCGGTGACAGAGTTCTGCTTCTGGGGGCAGGAGGCGTTGCACGGGCCATCGTGTTTGCCCTGCGTCAAATGGGATTCAAGCAGGTGCAGGTAAGCAACCGCGACCTCAGGAGAATTCAGCGTATTGATTCAATCATGCCCTGTGAGATAGTTCCCTGGGAAGATAGGCACAAGGCGGGGGCAGACTTGCTGATCAACGCGACCTCTGTGGGCATGAGTCCAGATATCGATCGGTCCCCCATTGAGGCAGGATTTCTGCGTCAGACCAGAGCAGTGATGGATGTGGTGGTTTCACCGATG
>Ga0214921_10007809_pt1 | contig 14118 bp, 16 predicted proteins | sample LL1505_MetaG_FD_177992 | JGI IMG/M metagenome (GOLD analysis project Ga0214921, IMG submission 177992) | Freshwater microbial communities from Lake Lanier, Atlanta, Georgia, United States - LL-1505 | ecosystem: Environmental > Aquatic > Freshwater > Lake | place: USA: Georgia | collected... | reverse complement strand
ATATTGTTGTGGTGGATATTGTTGTGGTGGATATTGTTGTGGTGGATATTGTTGTGATGGATTCTGTTGTGATGGATATTGTTGTAGTGGATTCTGTTGTGATGGATATTGTTGTGGTGGATTCTGTTGTGATGGATATTGTTGTGGTGGATATTGTTGTGGTGGATATTGTTGTGGTGGATATTGTTGTGGTGGATATTGTTGTGGTGGATTCTGTTGTGATGGATATTGTTGTGGTGGATTCTGTTGTGATGGATATTGTTGTGATTGATGCTCTTGTATTTTTTGATTTAATTTATTTACTAATTTCCAAAAAATACCATTTCTAGCACCAAATAAAAAGTGAGTTTGTTTAGGATCACTAATTTTTTCTAATAATAATTGAATTAAATTTTTTCTATTAATATATATACGTTGTAAGTCTTCAAAACTAATATTTTCGAAATTAAAAGGATTATCTTTAATTTTTTTGAATTTTACTTGATCATTTTCCAAATAATAAATATATGGTAAATAAAATTTTTCTCTATAATGGATTAAATCTTTTCCAAATAATATTAAATTTTGATTATTTACTTTTCTATACATTACATTAAAATTATCTATGTTTTTTTTATTACCTATCATAAATGCACAAGATTCTATAAAAAGTTGTTTAAATTGATAGTTATTAAAAATATCTTGAGGACCCCCCGCTTTCATTTTAAAATCTAAATATACATCTTCTGATTTTCTTTTTATTTTCATATTCTATACTTATTATTATAAAAAAATTTTAACTTATTCTTTCACTACTTCTTGATAGTATTTATAATTCATCTAATTTTAATTTATATATAATTTTATCTCAAAAAATGGGATCATATGTATCTAATCTTCACAAAATTATAAATGATTTCAGTTTTTCAAGTAGGCATTCCTTCATCCAAATAATAACAATCAACCTTAATAAATAACCGCCGCTCATTTTATGAATTCTTAATTATACTATTCCATGTAAGGTCAATATAAATTCGCTTGTGAATTTATAACGTTTCATATATTTTCCCTGATTTTTCCTTTTCTCGTAAATGGAAAATAGTGTATTTTCTTTTTCCTACAAGCGAATATGTACATTTTTTCGCGTATTTCTTTAAAGTAAAACCCGAATAAATTTCATTGGTATCTGTATTCACAATTGCTTCAAATTTTAGTTTTTTCTTTTTTTTAGGTTTCAGACGACCATCGCGTTTATATTTTATGCATATAACTTAAATTCCTAAAATACTTTTTTCTTTTTTTATATTTCAAACATTCTCCACGATCATGACTACCATATTTTTATAAAATTCCAAAAATACTTTTTTGGAATTTTAGGATTTCAAACATATACCAAGACCATGACGACCATGACTACCATAACGACCATCTTTTTATAAAATTTCAAAAATACTTTTTTGGAATTTTAGGGTTTCAAACATACGCCAGAACCATAGCGACCATGACGACCACAATTTTTCTAAAATTCCTAAAAAACTTTTTCCATTTTATACCATTTTAAATATTTCTACGACCATGACGACCATGACGACCATGCATTTTTTTACATTCAAAAAACCACTTTTTTCCTTTTTAAAATTTCAAAAATCCGCCACTACCATAACGACCATGATTTCTAAGATTTTTCATAATTTGAAAAATAATATTCAAACAAAAACCCTTACTGATCAACTTTTTACATTTTTTCGTCATACTGATTGCGTATAGATTATTTTTTAAAAAATTATGAAAAAATATTTTTTCTATCTGATCGCCATTTTTCGCCACCCCGGCAATTTTCTAAAATATAATTACTGATACCTATATTTTCATCATTTTTACACTTTATCAGTATTTAACCGCCAGAACCGTAGGGTCAAAATTGAGGTTTTTTAGAAAAAAACCAATGCGGCAACGACATATGACTAAAAATGACAATTTTTCAAGACGAAGTTGCACTCTAGGGTCAATTTTTCGGATTTTTTTTTCTTGATTTTTTCTGATTTTGTCCATTTTTGTCCATTTTGGCACCGTTTTGGCACCGTTTTGGTGCATTTTTCATTTTTTGAAAAAAAGCCATTACCAATGGTAATACCCTTTTTTGACCCGTGGGGTTTTATGTGGTAATAACGAGACCATGTCATGCTTCACGATGACAAAATTCCATTTTTTCTAAAAAAATCTCTAGGGTCAAAATTGGAAAAAATACGATGGTAATGATTTTTTCCACCAAATATTCATATTACTGTATTATGGTCACAAACCCAAAAACCCCAAAAATTAGATGGTAGTAAAAATCATGGTAATAAAATTGCCACCATAGGCTTCAAAAACCGTTTTCACATCCCCTCCAAAAATGGATGGTGGCATTTTATTACCACGTGGTAATAAACGCGATTTTTTTCGCTTCTCTATGGTAAGGGGGTATGGTATAAAAATCGAAAAAAAGTGAAAACTTCTCTTCTTACCATAATTATGCAGGTACCCCTATATTAGAGATTTCATAAATGTTGGTAGTAATACTACCATCCACTACCTAGAGCGGAAAATACATGATAGTTTTTTCAAAAATTATTATGAGGATTACCAGACAAAAGTCCGCCAAAAAAGTCCATGGTAATGGCTATGGTACGCGATGGTGGGGTCAAAAAAATCCCAAGGTCACCTTCCATACCATAAACGACCATATTTTTGAAAATAAACTTTTGCTTCTCCAGTACCATGGCGAAAACGATTACGATCCTACCATTACACCTAACCGGAAATAAAAAACTTTCTGGTATTAAAAATGGTCTTGACCACCATAAGCCCTTTTTAAAAATTAAAACCTTTCAAAAGCCTATTATCATTTTACTACCATGTCAAACCCATAAAATCTTTCGAATATTGCGCATTACCATAAAATCTTCGCCATTTTTTGCATTTTTTCGCTTAAAAAAGACGAAATTTATGGTAGTCATTACCATATGATTTTATTTTTGTACGCTTCTACCCTACCAGGAAATGGTGGTTATTACCATATCTCAGTGAAAATACGATTTTTTTTTACCACCATACGCTACCATAAAAATGCGAAGAAGCTCGAGGTCCGGACACTACCATAATTCAAAAAGTCGAGCTTATATCAACCGTTTTTTATGTTTTTTATGATATTTTTCCAAAATACTGATATTTTTCTCTATCTGATCTACCATAAATGAAGGATTTGATGGTAGCAAAAAAAATCGAAAACCAATATCAAAACCTACCATACCATTACCATGTTCAAATGCATTTTGAACTTTTTTGATTGATTTTATTCCTGGGTCAGTAATCAGTATTTTATATGTTTTTAAAGAATATAATAATAAAAAAATATAAATAAATACTAATAAATAAACTTTGAACCTCAAATCTGACTTTTTTCGCATTTTTTGAAAAATCGTAAAATTTTTTTTTGTTGAAGTTCTTCGTACACAGGAAAAAAATTTTCAAAAAAAAAAAATATTTTATAGAAACAACTATAGGAAAATCGAGAAAAATCTCAAAAATAGGGGGTCCAAAAAAATGACTTTTTTGGTACTCAGCACGTTTTTTTCATATGTAGGCTATTACCATAAATCATGGTAATGCATCGAAAAAATTAAATGACCTTTTTCGATATTTTTTTTATGAAAATAATATCTGATAATTTTATCATATTTTTTTATATTTTATAATATAAATCTCTAAAAATCAATATCTGATGAATACTACCATGTGAAAAAATGATCCCTTTTTTCGTTCATTTTTTCAAAAATATGGTATTAAATTACCACCAAAAATCTCATATTTTTTCTCTCTTATGGTAATGGTAATTGCTCAACAATAATACAGAACAAAAAAAACATAATTTTTTCAAAAAAAAAATTTATCTGATACCTCTGATGCGAAAATGGAACCCTTACCAAAAATGGTATTGTTTTTCATTTTAGATTTTTTTTGAGATTTTTCCCCACCACGAAAATGGTCATTTGATGTTTTTTAGTACCAAAAATGGTAAGACCGAAAAAAATTGAACAAATATTCCATGAGTAAAATGGCACTTTTATTACCATATGGTAGTATGGTAGTATTATGGTCGTAAAATGGCATTTCATCATCCATCAGTATTTCCATCGAGATGCCTCCTAAAAAAAGTCGTCATCAAATTTTTATCAAATTTTTTTTTGACCCATGACGGACACTAAAACCCCTTTTTTCAACCACCAAAATATTTTCAAAAATGCATTACCATACTCATTTTTATGGTAATAAAAAAATCATTCTGCTTTAAAAAACTAAAAAACGATACCTTAAAAAACAGTATTTTTTAGATTTTTTTAATCTCAGTACCATATGTGGTAATACAAAAAATATTTTGAACGCCAAATTTTTTAGTATTTTTTATAAAAAAATGTCGTAAATTCTACAGTCTCATTTTCATCCAGAAAAATTCGAGAAAATTAAATTTTTAATGTTTTCAAAAAAATGAGCATTTTTACTACCATCACATACCATTTTTGGTATTCCATCGTCATAAAATAAAAAACACTACCATTTTTTTCCACCATAAAAAAATATTTTTTCCATCCCTACTTTTTCCCCTATTACCATTTTATACCACGATTTTTTATATTTTTTCCTAAAAAATGTCATGGTAATCCTCTGGTAACAAGCCCAAAAATGGTAAGACCAATACCATTTTCTAAATTTTTATAAATGCTGAAATAAAAACGAATGGTAGCATCGTAACTAGACCCCATTTTTGCAAATTAAATAAATTATAAAAACATAATTTATTTAATTTATGGTAGAAATGCTACCATAAATTAAAAAATAAGAGCTAAATTTTTCCACACATAATGGTCGTATCGTAAGTATTTTCCCCTAATTTTACTCATTTATTCCAGTGATTTATTCCAAACTATTTCAAAATATTCCAAATGCTCAAAAATATTTTTACAAATATTCTAAAAGCCTAAAAATCGTCACAATAAAAGATCGCAAAAAATTAAAAATATTTTAAACGATTTTTCGGAATTTCCCATTATAGTATTCCAGCCCTAGGAATATTTTGAGTATTTTAGAGCAAAATAAAAAATAGTATATATGTAATAGCGAAAGAATGACTCAATATAATTGCAAACGGTGTGGTAAGATATTTGATAGAAAATATAACTATGAAAGACATATAAATGATACCAAAAAACAATGCATACTTATAGTACAAGTTCAAGAAGATGAAGATAAAAAGAATATTTCATGCCCTTATTGTGAAAAATCTTATTCAGCAAAGTATAACCTTAATAAACACCTTAAAAAATGCATCATGGCGAGCAAGGCTTCCCATATTATTGAAGAAAAAGAGAAAATTTATAAGGAACATATAGACCATCTTGAAAAACAAATTCTCGAACTTACCAAAAAAATTGGCAATACATATTCATATAATATTAACCAACATCTGGATCAAAGTGTTCATCAACAGAATATTCAGATTAATTCCTATGGTAATGAAAATCTCAACTACATAACACCCAGTCAAGTCGAAAAATTAATTAGCCACCCCTCTACTTGTCTCCCCCAATTCATTAAAATGGTGCATTACCATGAAGAGCACCCCGAAAATCATAATGTACTTATCGAAAACATTAAGGAAAATATTATTAAAACACTGAAAGAGAAAAACAGCTGGGATACTAACCGGTTTGAAGAATTCGTTGAACAATTTACAATCGAAAAATACGATCAAATATGTGACCTATATAATTCCAATGAAGTGAATGTTAATGAAGTTGTTCGCGACAAATTTGAAAAATGGGCAGATCAATTTGACTACGTAGAATCACAAACCCGCAAAAAAGCCGAAGAAGACGCAAAATTGGCAATCATTCTAGGGTCAAAGTGGTTAAGAACAAAAAAGATCACAAAAAGGGGGCTCAAAAGAATTTTAGACGGTGAAATGCTTTTGAACGAAGAAGATATGAAACAAGTGGAAAAAATAAAAAAAAATGTTGGATGGGGTACAATCACTCCCAAAATAACAGAAGCTTAAGCAAAAATCTATGCGAAAAACATTACTCCCTGTTATTTTTTTCGCCTTATCAAAAAAAATAATACTCTGTTATTTTTTTCGCCTTATCAAAAAAAATAATACTCTGTTATTTTTTTCGTCTAGGCGAAAAACATTACTCCCTGTAGCAAAGAGTCCGCCAAATCATCCTTTTTCGGGTGTGATTGGAAATATGCGTCCCAATCTCCTAGATCTTTCAAAAAACCCTTTACAATGTCAATACTATCATTTTTCCTCTTCTTGTAAGATTGATAGTCAGATAATTTTGCCTGTGGCTCTTTTGGGAGTTCTTCTTCAGATGGCTGTGGCTGGCTGCGATTATGTTGCTCCTTTTTAAATAATTTCTTACTTGCATTGAAGAAACTTACATTTGCCAATTCTGGAAATTTCCCCTCTTTCAATTTACAAAAAAAATATGTATATATAAAGAGTTGTACCGATTTCATTTTCGGATTCTTAAGAGCCGGCTGATTCTCTATAATAATTTCATTTACTCCTTCCAATTTTAAATTTGAGAGTCCATCGTGTATCCTAGTATAGGTTTTGGTATCATCATCTTTCATATATTCACTAATTTTGGTTAAGACTTGATCAGATTTTTCTACTTCTTTACTACATTTGTTGCAAAATCCAGCAATTTTAATATTTTTTAGACAAATATCGCCATCATATTTTATAAGAAACTTTCGGCTTTTCTCCCCACAAGGACAATGTAAATCCCGCAATTCATATGGGAAATATTCGTAACCTAAGGTTTCAACTTGATTATATTGATTCTTTGATGTTTTTACTTGAGTCGCATAATCTTTTTCATAAGGACGGGCATGAACTTTACACATTTCAATACGCTTACCATCTTTTACAATCCAATAGTTAGTTCCTTTCCCACATATCCCACATTTTTTATTGTTTTGCTCTGGCATCCATAATTCTGATTTACAATTTATAATACCCCAAGAAATAATATTATTAATTTTAGACTCTTCTTTATTATAATCTAGAAAACAAAATGCTAAATTTTTTATTCCAACATCAAATGATAAAATTTTTGTCATCCTATAGGATATAGTTTAGAATATTTAAATTCTTTTAAACCGCACTGTAGTAGCGGTTTAAAAGAATTTTATTTTTATTGTATATATTAAAATGACAGACGCTTCTTTATATGATGTTTTAGAACTCTCCAAAAATTCTACTATAGATGAAATTAAAAAATCCTATAAAAAATTAGCAATGAAATATCACCCAGATAAAAACCCAGAAAATCCAGAAGCTTTAGAAAAATTTAAAGAGATTTCTGAAGCATATGAAATCCTTTCTGATCCAGAAAAAAGAGAATCTTATGATAATTTTGGTAAATCTTCGGATTTACCTATGAGGGATCCTAGAGAAATTTTTGAGCATTTGTTTGGTCATAGATCTCCAAAAGAACGCCAAATTAATGTACAACCTGTACGTGTTCCAGTATGTCTTACTCTTGATGACTCTTATTTTGGTGCAAAAAAAACTGTTAAGTATAAACGCATGGGATTTCCAGAAGGACAAGTTTGGGATAAAATTGATCCACCTCCCTCTAATTTACTTGTTCCAGTTGAAGAAGAACTTGAGGTGATTATTCCTAAAGGTGCGCGCCCTAATCAGCATCAAGTTTTTGAAAAAAGAGGTCATCAAATTCCTACTCTTGAGTTTGGAGATGTTGTCGTAATTTATGTGGATGAAGATGAATTTAATATGTTAGATAATGACGAAAATAATGAAGATGATTTACCGGTTGAAGTAGATGATGGTGAGGATGATGGCGAGGATGATGGTGAGGATGATGGCGATGAAGATGGTGAGGATGATGGCGAGGATGATGGCGAGGATGATGGCGATGAAGATGGTGATGATGATGGCGAGGATGATGGCGATGAAGATGGCGATGAAGATGGCGAGGATGATGGCGAGGATGATGAAGATGGTGAGGATGAAAGCTCTTATTCATCTATTAATTCTTCACCAGAAACAAAAGAACAAAAATATGTTTTTTCACGAGGAAATGGGGATGATCTTGAGGCAACTTTTAAAATTCGATTGGATGAATATTATAATGGCGTTGAAAAGACCATAAAATATTTTGGCGATAAAGAAATAAATTTTTGCTATTACCAAAAAATTGATCTAGATGAAACATATATTATTCCATCTTACGGTATAGAAAATGGAAATATGAATGTTCATTTTGAACTGGAACTCCCAAAATCTATACCTTCTCTATATATAGAAGAATTTAAGAGTTTAATGGATAAAATTTATGAAGGTCGTACTAAAACAACTAATTTTCAAAATTTGGATTCAGAAAATATTGTTCAACTCATTCTATCTTCAGAAGCTCCGAACCATTACAATGGTGATGGTGATGACGGTGAGAATGACATGCAAAATCAAAATATGCCACAAGGAATGCCAATGCAATGTGCACAACAATAAATTAATTTTTATTCTTTGAATAATATATAAAATGCTTTATTTATTATTCGGTTTAGTAGCAATACTAATAATACTTTTCATAACAGCCAATATTCAAGTTACATCATATTCAAAAAAATACGAAAATTTCATAATATCTACCATTGGAAATATTCGTGATAAAATTAAATTAAGAAAATTGAATAAAGAGATTTCAGCTATTAAATATAAAATGAAAAATAAAAAAGAAATTGAAAATGTTCAAATTGTTGATAACTCAGAAGTTTTACAATATCTAGACTAATTTTATTCATCATCATACCCACCAAATAATGCAGATATAAATTTTTCTAATTCTTTATCACTTGATTGCAAATCATTTCTTCTACTATTTCCCCAACCACTTCCACCATCACTATCCTTATCATCACCATATGGATAATAATCAACCTCATAAATTATTACTTTCTTATTGTTCATTTTATTAAAAAAGTCTATTGGTTTTGCACTATTCACTTCCATCATACCAATATGAGAATTCAATTTTAAATATTCAGATATACTATTATATTTTTTTACCTTATTCAATACTGCTTCTATTTTTCTTTGATTGCAAGAAAAAATAACACTGTCTCCTTCTTTTAACCCCCTAAAAAATTTATTTTCATCAATCATTCCATTAGATGACCTTGATTTCTTAATATTATCAAATGTATTTCTATCCAATTCTGCATAAATTTTTTTACCCATTTTCTTAGTAGTATTATATTATTATATTTAAGCCATTTTACGAAATCTTTAACGACATATATTCCTCTAATGTATTCTTTTTCTGAAGTAATGGTTTATCACGCTTTAATCTTAAATCATTCAATTCTTGAAAACGATTTTCATTGTTTAATAACATAGCCTTCTGTCTATGAACACTTACATAATGTGCTACCTCTGTTTGTGGGTACATGCATGAAATAGGCGGATACAATAATGAATATTTTTTATCCAGAAAATAAAATTGCCCCCTAAATTCTTCAATCGTCATGGGACCACCAAATTTCTTCAGTAAATTTCTATCTTCTGCTAATTTTATATAAATTATCTTCTTAAAATTATCATCATTTTTATTCTCTATTAGTTCATTTATTTGTTTTGCTAACAAACCTAATAAAGAATAATACTCCCATTTCTTAAAATAATATTTTGTATCAAAACCAGAAAATATATATGCCGCTGCACAATTAAATGAGCAAAAATTATCTCGACAATAAAATTTACCTCTAGTATATCGCATTGGTATTCCAATTGGCATTGTCTGGAATTTCTCTGTGCAATAAAAACATGCATGATCCGAAGAAGAATCCCATTCTTTTTTTGATTCATCTGCCTGTATAATTTTCAATATTTTTACTTTCTTTAAAACATTAAAATAATTTTTATTCATTTCTTCAAATCCAATTGTTCGAACATATACATCATCTTTATCAATTGATAAATTTTCACTATTAGTATTAACATTACTATTTTCCAAATCCTCTACTTCAATTTTATCTTGGTTTTTTTGTAGAATATTTGCATAGTCACTCTGCATTTGATTTAATGGTTCATAAGGGATTGGCTCATTTAAAACAGGATCATAACGCATTATTCCATCCGTATTTATAATAATGTCATTATAATTTTCATTATTAATTTTATCATCACCTGGTAAATGTAATATAATATTATCATTCTCCACCTCAACTGGAGCTTCTTTGTAATTACTTATGATAGTAAATGATTTATCCTTTGGTCTTCGCCCCCTTTTTTTCGGCATAAGTTTAGAATTTTCATCTTCTTGCGATGCACTAACGCTCACACTTTTCTTCTTGCTGGGCATATTTAAATCCATTTACGCGTAAAAGCTTTAAGCCATTCTCGTAAAAAATGAAATATTAAAAAGATGTTTCCTATATATATAAAATTATGCCAGGTTCTATAACACTTTATATTGGACCTACTAAGGCTGGAAAAACTACTGAATTATTAAGGCTTTACTATTGTCATCTAACAAAAGAAGATAACATTGTCATTGTCTTACATGACTCCATAGTAAATGATGCATTTACAAAAGACAATATGAAAATCATACGGACAATGACAATTGAAAATATTGTGACTTGTCGATTATTCAAGAAAAGCAACATTATTTTAATAGATAATCTGCAACTTTTTGCAGATTGTTTTATATTAAATATCCTTGCTAATAAAATGGATAAAAAATTTATTTGTGCTGCGCTTGATAATGATTATCAGCGCATTCCTTATGATAATATAATCGACATTATCCCTAAATGTGAATATGTCTATAAATTATCGGCGCTTTGTTCCCAATTACGTGATACAACGCCCGCTATTTTTTCCATGAAATCCGGTGACAAATATTTGCCTGTTTCTCGAAATTTTATTACTAAAAATCGTGGTTTTCTCCACGTTATTTCTGGATCCATGTTTTCCGGAAAAACTACGGAACTTATCCGTATTTGCAAACAATATGAGTCGATCGACAAGAAAATTTTGTCAGTTAATTATTGCAATGATCGACGCTATGATGCAATTGGTAATATTTGCTCGCATAATCATGAAGTATTCCAAACAATTCTATCCCTTGCGGATCTTAAAGAAATCCTTGTCCATCCAAATCTCATAGACTTCGACATAATTATGATTGATGAAGTACAATTTCTTAAAAATGCCTTCGAAACAATTAAAGTATTAGTAGAAGACATGGGAAAAATTGTTATTACAAGTGGATTAGATGGTGATTACTTACAGCAACCATTCGGTGATGTATGTCATCTTATTGCATTTGCCGATAAATTTACAAAACTAAATGCGGTTTGTAAATTGACTAAAGAAGATGCCAGTTTTTCTAAAAGAATTATTGCGTCTGAATCAAAAGAATATATTGGAGCCGATGAGGCATATGTCGCCGCTAGTCGATTCTATTTAACAAATTAGTTCGCCTCTATTTCATCTTTATAATAAACTTCACCATTTTTAATCATATAATCACCAGTTTTATCAATTTTCCGATTTTGATAATACAAATTAAACTCCAGGTTGTTATATATCTGCGAAATTTGTGCTAACCATTTTTCAGGTGGCTCCTGTTTTGTCAAAAATGTATAGTATATCATGTCCATTTCTCGATTGAATAGGTCCTTCTCATATTCAATCATACAGGGCTGCTCAATATCAGCTAATTTACGAAAACTGAGTACCTGATTTCCCCAGTTATTTATGGTAAAAGCTTTTAAATCTTCCCATTTTCCATAAATCTCTAAATGATTCTCACAATGATATTCTCCCATTTTCATAATGTATGCACTTTTTTTTAATTCGAAGAAATTCTTATAAAATGAGAATTTCTGAGAAGAGATTTTAGAATCTCCCGAAGAAATTCTTATAAAATGAGAATTTCTGAGAAGAGATTTTAGAATCTCCCGAAGAAATTCTTATAAAATGAGAATCTCCCGAAGAAATTCTTATAAAATGAGAATTTCTGAAAAGAGAATCTTATAAAATGAAAATTTCTGAAAAGAGAATCTTATAAAATGAGAATTTCTGAAAAGAGATTTTAGAATCTTCCGAAGAAATTCTCAAAATTTCCATAATTCTATTTTATAACGATAGATGGGGTGATCAATTTTAAATATTTTCACCATAAATTTATGTAGTTTATTCGCCCTATTATTACTTTCCCTCTGCAAATTCACAGTTATTTTTTTAATCTGATTATAGATGTCCCTATTTTCATTCTCCAATTTTTCTAATCCATTCCGGAGTGCATCCATTGGATTTCTTCCATGAATTAGAAATTTTCCTGGCTTTGACATAAATCGATATTGTATAGATGACCCACCATTAATAGTATATGGATTTTCATACTGAATTACAAAGGACTTAGTATCAGGATATAATTTATCGATTCCTAAATTTCCATTGATTAGATTAGTTGTTGTTTGATCTGTAGCATCAGCCTCATCAATTCCTATTTTCTGTGGATTTTCTGGGTTTAATTCCGGTTGTATTATTGACATATTTATGTTATAGATTTTATAGTTTTCAATTCAGTACTAAATATTTCCTTCATTATATCATCATATTTTACTACAATTGAACGATGTGTAACACTAATATTATGATTATGAATATTAACTGACATTGGATTCTGTAAAATAACAGGTGTGCCTATGTATTCATATACTTTCCCTGTATTTATATTTTCAAATTCAAATACTAAATATTTTTTTCCATCCATATTATCTGTAAATTTGTACAGTTTCATTAATTTATTAAAAATTTTATTAGCAACTATTCCTGGTGATTTACCAGTATAGCTACCGTATTTTTGTCCTTCTTCAGGATAATTTAAAATAGTATAATTATTTATTTTACTCATTATATAAATATTTATTATATTTTTTTATCAATTATGATTAAAAAATAATATTATTCATGACCAGAACCAAGTGAAGTTATAACATTTTTAAATCTTTTAACAACCTCCTTCACTTTCCCAGTTTTACTATCCTTTAATTTAAGAACAACTGGTTTGCTTAGTTTTACTCGCTCACCTTCATAGTGATACACTTTCTTATCACTGCCTCGAGTTGTTTCTTGAATAGCAAATTTATAGCTGCACTCGCCTTTTTCATTATTTTTCTGGCAAATCTCAGAGAAAGCACTAGAAGCCTTATCTTTTGGACCTCTTGTTTGAGCCTTACCTGTTTTCGTTGTTAGTGGAAGTTCATACCTACCTCCATCTACTTGTTTTCCATTAACACTTACTAATTTAAAGAAACGAGATGTACCTTCAGCACCTCCTGAAAAATCATAGTCTTCATGTTGAGATTCTTGTGAATAAAAATCATCCTCTTCATATCCATTAAATTCTTTTTGTTTTCTTTTACCACCGCCAACTTTATTCTTTTGATTTAAACTCTTTAATAAACCCTCAAGCTTACTAAGTTCTTTTTGAAATTCATTACCACTGGTCATCTTTATAATATAACTTATATTTTTTTTCTGTAAATTTTGTAAAAATTTTTTTTATTTTTATCATCTAAACTTTCTAATTTTAAAATTAATATATCCCCTTTCCCCTTAACTTTACTCTCTAATTTATGGAATGCATCCTTAATATTATTTGCCCGAATTTTATATTCTTTTTTTCTACTACCACCTGTTTGTTGAATGCTTGAAGGAGTATCAAACCCACTTGTACTTTCTCTTATTACTTGTTCAGTCAATATTTTATTATCTACTTTTATTACATTACCTCCCAGTACTAAATTATTATCCTGAATCGTATATTCCGTATAAGGAAAGTAATTATCGATCCAGCCTTGTTTAAAATCTTTATTGCTTAAAGCTGCCATATATTATTTAATTTTTTTAAAAAAATATAAATCGTGATCTTTCAACCCTAAATGATCCAATTTTTTTATCTCAATTAATTTAAAATAATTAGCCATTATTTTTTCAATAATTTTCTGCTTTTCAGGTATCACTAAATTATGCTTATAATGTTTCTTCTTTGT
>Ga0214921_10007808_pt1 | contig 14118 bp, 14 predicted proteins | sample LL1505_MetaG_FD_177992 | JGI IMG/M metagenome (GOLD analysis project Ga0214921, IMG submission 177992) | Freshwater microbial communities from Lake Lanier, Atlanta, Georgia, United States - LL-1505 | ecosystem: Environmental > Aquatic > Freshwater > Lake | place: USA: Georgia | collected... | reverse complement strand
ATATCGGCTTCGAGCCATACCCGGAAGGTTGAACTCAGGCGAACCGCCTTTGGGAATCGTCCCTGCGACTCCCAACTCAAGATTGTTGATTTACCTAGCCCTGTACTCGCTGAGACTTCTGGGAGCCTGAGAAACTTGGGCGACTGCGCGATAGCAAGTTGTGACATGGAGTGTTCCATTGGGTATCACTGCGGATTGCAGCGTTCTCAGTGGAACACTCAGCTTATGAGGATTCAAGTTGGTTTGCTAGCAATCTCTTTTTTTCCCGAAATGCGCGTAGTTGCGTTCTCATTGCGTTTACCCACACCAAAGATTGTAAAGACGATGAGTCGTCATACATAAAATCTATTAGACTGGGTAGGGTGATTTTCAGACCTTCTCTCTCCATCATTTCGATGGAAATCTTGATCTTTTTGACAGCCGCTATGTAGTCCGGGTCATTCTTTCTTCCCCCTTTGGACGCTCCAATCATGGATTGTGCCCGTTTGCGTAGATAAATGGTGGTCGCGATGGCTTTCCAATTGGTTGCCCAAATAATTAATTGATCATAGTCAAGATTGAGGTTCCGCAGGTCTTCGAGTTCTTTCGAACGCAGGAGTTCGAAGTTCGGATCTGAAGCAATTTTGTCCTCAAACGGAGGGAACCCTGTTTCGATCAGCTTTAGAACAACCGCGTCGAGGGCTAGCTGCGCCTCGGTTTTTGAATCTTCCGAGTTTGGTTGGGGGCCACGCTTTTTTCTGGTGGTTACAAGGTGGGCGGGATCGAGGTCAATAAGTTCCGGACCGACTCTACCTGCTCTGTAGATCCCACTCATTTCTTATGCCACCAACAAACTGTTGAGGTTAGTTTTTGATTGCTGGCCGAGACAGTAGTCTTCCCAGTCTTGCATGAGCACTCTACGTTTTTCAAACAGATTTCCGCGTCTGTATGCGCTTTCGACCTTGTTTTCAATTGTGTGTGCCAAAGCCATTTCGGCCACCTCACGAGAGTGCTGCGTTTCCTCACTCACCCAGTCCCGAAAAGATGACCGAAACCCATGGGCGGTTACTCCAGCGTCCATGCGTCGAAGCAGTTGGGTCATGACCATATTGCTCATCGGTCGTTTGCTCAGGGAGAAGAGGTACTCGCTATCTGGGTTGAGTTCTTTTGCCCTGGCAATTAGAGCTAATGCACGGGAACAGAGGGGAACCCGGTGTTCGCGGCCCGCCTTCATTCGGTCGCCGGGAATCGTCCAACAAGTATCTTGGACCTCCTCACGTTTTGCAAAAAGTACTTCTCCGCTGCGTGCGGCAGTCAGGATGAGAAATTCAAGGGATAGTGCCGCCATTGCCACCCGAGCGTGGAGACTCGTCACGAACGCTGGTACTTGGGTGTAGGGAAGGGCGCGGAAGTGCTCGACCTTTGAGATCTTTTCTGGTTGTGGGAGCAGGTAAGCCAAGTGACCTTTCCATTGGGCGGGATTCTCGCCGCTGCGCAGCTTCATCGCTTTCGCTGCTGAGAAGATCGCCTCCAAACGGCCGCGAACTCTTGTGGCGGTCTCCGTTTTCGTTCGCCAGATTGGATTCAGTATCTTGAGGATGTCCTCGGTGGTGATCGCGTCTAGCGTTTTGGTTCCGATCACTGGGGACGCGTATGTCGTGATCGTGTTGACCCATTGTTGCGCGTGTTTGTCGTTTCGCCACTCAGGGCTTTTTGTGGCGATGAACTTTAGTGCGAAGGAGTTAAAGGTGGCCATCTCTACCTTTGGCGGGTCTTGGTCGGCTTTCTCGCGTCTGCGTTCTGCCCTCGGGTCGATTCCTTCCCTTACTTGCGCGGCAATTGCTGACGCTTCCCTGCGGGCGTCCGCGACGCCGACGGCTGGGAATGCACCGAGACTCAAGTCGGTGCGTCGGCCGCCATGACTAGACCGAAAGATCCAGTACTTCTGTTTGGGGGACTTTACCCAGAGGTGAAGTCCTGGGTGGGTGTCGTAGTAGCGTCCAGGTGAGTTGGTATGGGTGGCGAATTTAAGGGTTAGAGTGACGCGCACAGGGGTTTCTCCAGTCGATTGAGTTACCGCAGGAGTTACCGCAAAAGTTGCCGATAACACCCTGCAAACTGTGAGAAGCCACTATGAGGTCTGAGAACATATGCGACTAGTTGGTTTGCTAGCAAACTATGATTCTAATCAGCCACTTGCGGTCGGTCGGCTATGCTTAGAACTGATCGCGGGTACTCGGACGTTATGGGGCTTAACACGAACCCACTATGGCTGCCCTGTCCGCCAGACGCCAAGCATTGACGAGCCTTTCGGCGCGCTTTGTTTTTATACATACCATCAGGCATACCAATAAAACGTGGCTTGCTGAGTCCACTTCATCGGCGGTGCGTTGACGCCGACAGCGATGGGGCGCTGTTGAAGAATGCCCAAACCCAGACCCCCACCGTACCCCTACCCCCCTAAATCGGCTGGATGGGACCCACAAACATCCGAACACTGTTTTGGACGAGCAGGGTAACGAGCCGAAAGGCAACCTCCTTTCCATCTTCACCGTCCTTTGACTTCGCAACTGACCAGTGACGACCGGGGTTCGGCCTGCATTGACCAAAAAACTCGCGTAGCTGTGCCGCAAATCGTGAATGCGTACGTTCTCCAGGCCCGCTTCGCGCCGCGCTGAATCCCATGAGTAGTAGATCGACACATACGGCTTCAGTGTCTTGAGATTGGGAAATACCCAGTCGCAGAAATGGCTAGGGACAGTTTCCAGAAGGTTGATAACGCCATCCGACATGGGGACAAATCTTGGCTTGCCCAGCTTGGTCGTGTGGATGCGCCAAAGGCGGCGTTCAAAGTCAAAGGAAAAGAGTCGCCTTTGCATCATGCGGGCTTTGGGCTACGCTTCCTTCTTTTGGGCAAAAGATGCGGACATTCCTGCACGTAGGCTGCGGCCCTAAGCATAAGGATCAAACCACCCGTGGGTTCAGGGAGGAGCAGTGGAAAGAAACCCGATTAGACATTGACGTCTCGGTGGCTCCGGATTTAGTGGGCTCGATGACGGATTTATCTTCAATTCCTGATCATTCGTTCGATGCTCTCTTTTCCAGTCACAATATCGAACACCTCTACCCGCATGAAGTGGGGGTTGCTCTTGAGGGCTTCGTCCGCATTTTGAAGCCGGACGGGTTTTTGGTCTTGACTTGTCCAGACCTGAAAACGATCTGCCAACTGGTTGCTGAGGATAAATTGACCGAGCCCGCCTACGCTGCTCCAAGCGGGCCGGTTTCGCCATTGGATGTGCTTTATGGGTTTCGGCCGTCGATGGCTGCGGGTAATCTTTATATGGCTCACCGTTGCGGTTTTACTCAGAAGGCTCTGGTCGGCACTCTGCGGCACCACGGTTTTTCGACTGTTGCGTCCACCTCGCGCCCCCACCCTTTTTACGATCTGTGGGCTGTGGCAACTGTTTCGAAGCGGTCCGCGGACTTCGTTCGGGTTCTTGCTGGCGACCACTTTCCAGCGAAGAAGTCTTGAATGCCGGACGCACTGCTTAATATCGAAGTTACGCCTTGGTGCGTATTCCGATCGAGCGTGACCAGTGATTCCGGCATCGTGACCGTTCAGTCCGGCGCCGTGACCACGGTATCCGGGCGGGACAGATTGTTTATCAGATAAATGGCGTCGGGCGCCGGCGGCGCCGTCGATGTTGTCGATGCGAAGACGTTGCGTGTGACCCAACCGCGGGTCGTAGCCTCTCGGATTTTTGCCGGAGCTGCGATGCCGACACCGCCACTGGACATACGCATGATCAAAGATGTTCTCAGACTCAAACTGCTCAACAAGCTCACCCATCAGGCAATCGCCTCGAGCCTGTCGATTTCCAAGGGACCTAATCGGAAAAAAAACATGCGCATAACCTGCGCTGAGATCAAAATCACAGCACCCCACCGTACCCCCACCCCCCTAAATCGGCTGGATGGGACCCACAAACATCCGAACACTGTTTTGGACGAGCAGAGGGCAGTTTGTAAAAGCTGGGTACCTTGCGGTTGGTCAACAGCTCCGATCAGTTTTGTGGACCTGTGTCTGACCGGTCAATTGGCGTCTGGATTTGCCTCGAATTGGCGAGGCTGTTCTGCGTCCGCAGTGTAGAAATTCGGTGGGCCGCTGAGAACAAGAAACTCCTTAGGCTATCTCAATCGGGGGATATTTCTCTGACGGATCGATAGGCTTCGGCCGGCCAAACAAGGTCTCTCTTATCCGCTGGATGAGTGGCAATTTCGGTGGGGGTGGGCCGATTCCCAGCATGTGCATGACGGCAGCATTTTGCCGAGCCCCTTCTTCAGGGGTGCAGCGTTCAACGGTACCAGCATCCTCCCAGCCATCAAGCGCCGAGCGAAAGCCGCAGTTGGTACAGATCCTGTCAAGCCTCGGATTGAGGTCATGAGGGACGTAAATAGAAACCGACGAGTAAAGCGGATGCTTGTACACGGTGCTGCACATGGGGCAGCTCAATAACTGGTATCGCGCTAGACGAGTCATGTCAGCTTTGAATGATCGGGCTGTTTAACATCCGCGGGGTAGGTTATGCACCCTTAGGCTTCGGACCCCGGGTCCGTGGGCCTGATAGCAGGCCGATGGCATAGCCCAGCTCTTCAAGTTCTGCCAGACTAGCCAAACCTACACTGCGGTTGGAGCGCGCGACGCGGGTCTCTTGGCCATGCACAGTGTTCGCTTGGGCTATTCGGTCACGACCCTCGACGGTGCGGGGGCCTGTGCTGCGACCACGATGCCACTTGCACTTGGTGCCACCCTTGACTGCAGCAGCCTTGCACTGCTCACCAGTTCGCTTGGATTTGGCATTACATCGCACGCAACGGATCCGGCCACCACAAATCGTCATGAAAGTGCTGGGGTAGACAGTTGGCTTAACTGGGTTCATGACGGCTCCCGAAGACGAGGATGAGAATTATTCGCAATACCCCTTGGCCCGCTCCGTCCGTCGACCTGGCGCGTTTCATTAATTGTGTGACGGTGGGAGGGTGTCCAAAAAGTCCAAAACCAACTTTTCTGGATTTTCTCGACGCGGCCCAAATGTCGAAAAAGTCCAACAACCCTATAGGGTTGGGACTTTTGGACTGAAGATTTTTTCTTTTCATGCTGGAAACCAACACCAGCCGTCTTTGGCAGCGTCAAGGCCACTCTCGCGGTGATTCCCAACACGGCGCCTAGCCTGCTCGGCAAAGTCGTCTGTGCGGAGTTGTCGGGCGCGAAGTAAAGGCACTAAGGCCCGCACAGCTCTTGACTTTCTTCCCGCTCCCGCAGGGGCATACATCGTTCCGACAGACCTTCGGTTTATGGCCTTGGCAAGACGGGCCAACGTACGCATCTTTGAAGTCGCCGCGCGAGCGATTCGACGCGCTCGTTATGGGGGTTGGATCGAGGTTGTTGAAGCGGACCACTCTCTGATCCAAGTTGTCAGAAATTCTGCGAAACCCGCGGCGCCCGGAGAAAGGGCTCTCGAGGCAGGGGTATAGAGGCATACTTTTCGAATCGACTCGGGTTCGACTACTCGCTTCATCATGAGCCCAAACGGTTCTGCGAGTACCCCGACGTAGGCGGGTGCCAAAGTAACCGCCAGGCCCTGAGCGGCGATCCCGATGGCGGTGGAGATGTTGTCGACCACATCGACCGGGGTGACCCGGACTCCAGCGGGCACATCCTCATGCATCTTTGCGACGTTATGTTCGTGATCACGCCCCGCGGCGACGATGGCTACCTTGGCCACTTCGTCCCAACGAACCGCTCGCGGATGGGCTGCAAGCGGATGGGTGGGCGAGCACCAAAGCACCCAAGCACTATCGAATAGTTGTGTTGCGGTGACCGAGTCATCGGTGCGGCGATCAGGGCCAATTGCCAAATCGACGTCGCCATCGGAGACGCGGTTGACGAGATGGTCAACCGGGACATCACGGACCCGCACAACCACTTTGGGCTTGTGCAATTGGTATTCGCGAATGGCCAATGGCAATACGCAAGATGCCAATACTAATGGCGCACCAACCCTGACCACCCCGGTTGCGCGATTACGCACATCGTCCGCCGCACTATCGGCGGCGCGCACATGACGCAGCAGGGTAGATGCCGAACCCAAAAAATCTCGCCCAGCGCTCGACAGTGCAACCTTGCGAGTCGTTCGGTCGAATAGCCTGAAACCGACGATGGCTTCCAGTTCAGCGATCAGTTGACTGGTTGCTTGTGCCGTTAGTCCGAGGCGCAACGCTGCTTGGGTAAAGCTATGGGCCTCATAAACCGCGATAAACGCTTCGATCTGGCGCAATGTGAATCGAGTCAGTGGCATCGTCCTATTGTCAATTAAGAATTGATAATTGACCAAAAAGCATTGGTTGTGTTCGCCAACCTGAGTCGAGCATCCTCGGACGAACGACGCTTACTCGAAGTCAAATTTAACCAGTTCTGGGAGACATCATCATGGATCGCCGTCAATTCGTTTTGTCTTCGGTTGCGGTCGGTTTGTCGATCGCCTCTCCGCATCTGCAGGCGCAATCGCTGCCCGAGAGCGTTCGGATCTTTGCGGGTTTCGCTCCGGGTGGCACGGTCGACGTCACCGCGCGCCGCGTGGCCGACAAATTACGTGACGTCGTCGCGAAGTCGCTCATCGTTGAAAATCGGACTGGGGCCGGGGGGCAGATCGCGCTGTCGGCTTTGAAGGCCTCCGCGCCGGATGGGTTGACCTTGGTGGTCACGCCGATGTCGATGTTGGGAATCTACCCCCACACTTACAAGAAGCTCCCCTATGACCCGGTTGCTGATTTTCAGCCGGTCTCGCAAGCCGTTCGGTTCGACTTCGGTTTTGCGGTCGGACCGATGGTGCCGGCCAGCGTGAAGTCGCTCAGCGACTTTAATGCCTGGTGTAAAGCAAACCCGAAGGACGCAAATTTCGGTAGCCCGGCGGCTGGGTCCGTGCCGCATTTTGTCGCCGAAATCTTTGGCCGATTTGCTGGGGTCGATCTCAAGCATGTGCCCTATCGTGGGACGCAACTCGCTATTGCTGATTTACTGGGCGGTCAAATTGCCGCCGTGTCCGGGCCGGTTGGGGAGTTCTTACAGCATCTACCCGGGGGCAAAATCAGGCTGATTGCGACCTCGGGCGCCACGCGAAATAAGTTCGCTCCGACGGTGCCCACGTTTGTCGAACAGGGTTACAAGGACATCGTGTTCGATGAGTGGTTTGGTTTCTACATGCCCGCTAAAGTACCTGCGGAAGTCCTCAATCGGACGGCGCAGGCAATTCGCAACGCGCTGGGCTCCCCGGAATTGATTGAGGCGCTTGGACAGATTGGGCTCGAGGCCAGCCCGTCGACACCCGCTGAGCTTGCAGCCCTGCTGAAAAAAGACAGCGATCGCTGGGCGCCGCTGATCAAGACGATTGGCTTTACGGCCGAGTCTTGACATGCGCCTTGAGACCCTGCGGGTCGACGATATCCTCGTCTCTCCAGATCATTACATCGATGGTGCGCGCGTCGATTCTGAGTGTAGTTTCGAGTTATTAAGTCCCATCGATCAAGGGCTTCTGGGCCGAGTGGGCGAGGGGGGGGCCGAGCATGTTGACTCCGCCATTGTGGCTGCTCAGAAGGCATTCCCGACCTGGTCGAAACTGACCGCGGCCGAGCGGCTACCCTATCTCAATCGATTTGCCGACGAGATTGGAAAGCGCGCTGAGGCATTTTGCCGCCTAGAGAGCCGCGACGCCGGGGTCCTTCTTTCAAGGATGCGTCATGGTGTCGTTCCGCGCGCGGTCCTGAATATTCGCTGGTTTGCGGAGGCCGCCTTGAGCCTTCAAGAGCGGTCAATCGAGACCGATCAGGCAGTCCATCGGGTGCGACATGATCCTGCCGGGGTTGTCGTGATCATCACGCCCTGGAATGCCCCGCTTATGCTCGCGACCTGGAAGTTAGGACCGGCACTGGCCGCCGGCAACACGTGCATCCTGAAGCCCCCGGAATGGGCGCCACTGACCTGTTCTCTCCTGGCCGATGCCGCTCATGCCGCTGGTTTGCCGGCGGGGGTTCTTAATGTCGTGCAGGGCGGGGGCTCCACCGTAGGGGCACGATTGGTTGCCGATCCGCGCATTGCCCGAGTGTCCTTTACGGGCAGTGTTTCGACGGCAAGACTCATCGCTCAAGCGGCTGGCGCGAATCTCGTGCCCTGCAGCCTCGAACTTGGCGGGAAGAGCCCTTTCATCGTCCTTGAGGATGCTGATATCGATTCGGCGGCTGCGACCGGCGCGCTGATGTACCGAAATGCTGGACAGGTTTGTCTTGCTGGAACTCGGTTTCTAGTCCATCAATCGATTTCTGATCGATTCGTGGCGAGTATGCGAGCCATCGTCGAGCAACTGCGGGTGGGAGATCCACAGGACGAGTCCACCGAGGTGGGGCCGATCATTCACCCGCGTCAGGTTGAGCGCGTCCTCGGCTACATCGACCGTGCCGTTGCCGGCGGCGCAAAGCTCCTGTGGGGCGGTGGACGACATCCCTTTGGTGCGCAGTACCTGCATCCCACAATGCTCGCTGGCGTTCAGCAAAGTGATGAGATCGTCCAGAACGAGGTCTTCGGTCCTGTTCTGACACTGCAAACATTTGCGAGCGACGAGGAAGCCGTTGAACTCGCGAACGGCACTGACTATGGTCTTGGTGGCGTCTGTTACGGCGGGCAGGCGCACGCCACTGAAATTGCCGATCAGGTGCGCACAGGGTTTATCTGGGTAAACAGTTTCGGGATCCGAGATCTTGCTGCACCCTTTGGGGGCATCAAGCGCAGTGGGATTGGCCGCGAGGGCGGTAACTGGAGCTTTGACTTCTTTTGCGATGTCAAAGACGTTGTCCTGCCAAAGAAGCCGTTCCGGCCGAGTTTTTGCCATCGTTAAAAAGGGTTCTCTCAATGGTCGGGAAAGTCGTCGGCGCGGCACTGGTATCCCATCATCCTGGGTTGATGCAGTGCGAAGAATTCCGAGTGCTGCAAGGCGCTGGTCGGGATTCGGATCTCATCGCTGGCTACGCGCGTCTGCGCCGCAAGATCAGCGAAGTCTCAGCGCAAGTCGTGATCATTTTTGATTCACATTGGTTCACCACCGGTTATCACCTGGTCGATGGCGGCGCGCATTACCGCGGAATGTATACCTCGGACGAGATGCCCTGGTACCTGCACGGAGTCCCCTACGATTACCGTGGTCATCCGGAATTGGCGTCGTTAATTGAGTCTGTTTCGCGGGCGCGGGGGGGCTACAACCGTGTGACTTCGCACCCTGATCTTGGAAGGCATTACGCCACGATCAATCTCGTCAAGCAGCTTTGGTTGGAGCGTTCGGGGATCCCGATCGTCACCGTGAGTTCTTGCCAGAATTGTGACTGGCATCACTTTCTAGAGTCCGGCGAGGCCATTGGCCAGGCTGTCCGCGAAAGTGGGCTTCGGGTCTTGTTACTCGCTTCTGGGGCGCTTAGTCATAAGTTCAACCCGATTGACTGGAAACCCAACAATCCACGAATCTTTGACGAGAGCAATGTCTCATGCCCTGAGAACATCGCGAGCGACAAGGCAGCGATCGAACTATTCCGTCAGGGGCGACACGGCGAGGTACTAGAGCGCTGGGATAGCGAATTCCGCCGACTACCCTGGGAAGCTTTTGGTGCGCATTACTTGCAGATGGTGGGCGCAATGGGCGGTCGTCGCTGTGAGGCTCGCGGTGAACCACTATCGGCTTATGAAAATGCACGTGGCACCGGCAATGTCCATATTTGGTTCCCGATGGAGCCCCAAGCGGCCGGAATGGTTGGAGCGGTTGGATGAATTTTGAGTTTCCGTTTGACACACTGCCGGCCGTCATGTGCGGTCCGCGCGTTGACCGCAGGCGAGTCCTGATCGGCGGTAGCGCTTGCTGGGGGACCATGCTGGATGATGGATTGCTACTACTCGACGATGGTCGGGAACTCGAAGCCAGCCGCGCGAGCTATCTGCCGCCCGTGACTCCAACAAAGGTCATCGCGGTCCACATCTCTTATCGATCTCGCAGTGTCGAGACACGCAACAAGCCCAAGCCAACCGATACGCCGACTTACTTTACAAAACCGCTGACGTCTTTGAATGGACATGGCGGGCAGATCCTGAAGCCCGCGGACTGTAAGTACCTGAATTACGAGGGGGAGTATGCGGTCGTTATTAATCGAGTGTGTCGCAATGTGACACCGGGTGAGGCCTGGTCTTACATCGGTGGTTTTTGCGCTGCACTTGACATGGGTTTGCAGGATTTTCGTGACACCGATCAGGGCAGTATGTTGCGGGTCAAAGGCGCAGATTCATTGCTACCGATCGGCCCTGGTGTTGTGACGGGCGTTAATTTGTTTGAGCAGACCTTGCGAACTTATGTTGACGGTCTGGTTGTTCAGGAAGCGCATATCGGTGAGGAAACCATCTGGGCGCCCAACTACGTCATTGCTGACATTGCGCGGCACATTACCCTGATGCCTGGCGACGTCATCTTGATGGGTACGCCGTGCCATTCTAGAAGCGTTGACCCTGGACATTACGTCGAGTGTGAAATCACTGGTATCGGCCGGGTTGGTGGGACGGTTGTTGCGATACCTGCACCACGCGCGTCGGCCTTGGGGGTTGGTCATATGCCGGCTGATACCCCGGAGGTTCAGCGAGTGGCGCTCGGGTTTGACGACCGGGTGCCGGAGTACCTAAAGGACAACTTGCGCCGAGCGAGACACTCGAACTCGACGGGGAATTAGGGTTTAAACCCAAGGCGATACTGGAAGGAAAACAAAACGTGCTTGATCGAAAGTTGCATGGTGCACTGGCCCGAGAGCTCGACGGCGCTGAGCGGACTCGCTTGCAGGTTGAACAGTTTTCGCGTCGGTTCCCCAACATCACGATTGCGGACAGCTACGCGATTCAGCGCGAGTGGGTGAAGCTTCAGCTTGAGACTGGTCGAAAGCCGATTGGTCACAAAATTGGCCTGACGTCTCGGGCGATGCAGATCGCGTCGCAGATCACAGAGCCCGACTACGGCACCTTGCTCGATAGCATGTTGATTCGCGACGGAAGCGAAGTCGAGGTGAGTCGATTTATCGTGCCGAGATTTGAGGCCGAGTTGGCGTTCATTCTGGCAAGGCCTTTGGTCGGCCCGGGGGTCACCATATTCAATGTGCTCAATGCGACCGATTACGTGGTGCCCGCGCTGGAGTTGATCGATGCACGAATCGAGCAATTCGACCGGCAGACCAAAGCACCTCGCAAGGTGTTTGACACCATTGCCGACAACGCGGCAAACGCGGGCATTGTGCTGGGGGGGCGGCCGATGCGAGCCGATGCCGTCGACTGGCGATGGGCCGGAGCCCTCTTGTCCAAGAACGGCATCATCGAAGAATCGGGTCTTGGGGCGGCCGTGTTAAATCATCCGGCCAATGCCGTTGCGTGGCTCGCCAATGCGCTCGCACAACATGGCGAGCACCTGGAGGCGGGGGAAATCGTACTCAGCGGCAGCTTCACGCGCCCAGTTGCCTGCGCCGCGGGCGACACGTTTCATGCGGACTATGGCCCCTTAGGCGCAATCTCCGTGCGGTTTGTCTGAGTTGTTAAGAGCGCAGCGCTCAAGTTGCGAGGATCCGCCCGATTGCGATTGGGTTGAGTCACGATCAGGTTGAGTCACGATCAGGCCGGCGTGGGAGGCGATAATTAGGGAAAGAATCCCCTACGAACCCATTCCGTTTTCGAAGTTAATGCCAACTAAACCTGCGACGGAACCCGCGCTGCCTGGTCACATGGAACACGGGAGCCTGACGCATCTTTTGGGCTGCCACCTGGCCCAGGCCAATTTGCCTACGGACCATTTTTTTAAAAGCTGTCTCCAGGACAACTTTTGAGCTCAACCTCGTAGACCTGTCTACAACCCGTGCAGCAAGCCCTAGCGTTGTTGCGCAATCAGGGCGTTCGGTAGGACGCACCTGGACTGGGCCGCGATCCTGCAGCTTCGCCCAGACGCCCATCGCGGAAATCTGCCAAGGCCTGGTAGATCTCTTGCTGCGAGTTCATCACAAATGGGCCGTACTGCACGATGGGCTCGTTCAGCGGTTTGCCCGAAATCAGAGTGAATTGGGCAGCTGCGCTGGATTCGATGACCACGCCGTCGGCCTGCAGCGTGTTCGCCAGGATCGCCATGCGCTGCTCAGGTACCACCCGGCTACCGATACGAACTTCGCCACGGTAGACGTAGACGAAGGCGTTGTGGTCGGCGGGTAAGGTCTGCTCGAATCGAGAGCCTCGATGCATGTGCACGTCCAGATAAATCGGCTGGGTGATCTCCCGGGTCACCGCCCCCTGCACCCCATGGCTCTCGCCGGCAATGACGGTGACGTCCACGCCCTCGGGTGTTCGCAGTTTGGGCAGTTGATCGTTCTGAAAGTCCCGGTACCAGGGCGTCTTCATTTTTTCACTGCTGTGCAGGTTCAGCCAGAGCTGAAAGCCTTCCATCACGCCATCATCTTGCTGTGGGATTTCGGAGTGGATTACGCCTTTGCCTGCGGTCATCCATTACACGCCTCCGTTTTGCAACAATCCTTCATGCCCGGCGCTGTCGCGGTGCAGCATGCGCCCGGCGATCATGTAAGTCACGGTTTCAAAGCCCCGGTACGGGTGGTCCGGAAAACCGGCAATGTAGTCGTCAGGCTTGTCGCTACCAAAGGCATCGAGCATCAAAAACGGGTCGAGGCGGTGCTGCAGGTTTTGGGTGAGCACGCGGTTGAGCTTGACACCTGCGCCATCCGAGGTGGCCTGGCCAGTGATCAGGCGCTCTACCGTGCGTGAGGTCGCGACCGGAGATGACGCCTCGCGCTGGAGGGTGGGGATGGTCAATTACAGCTCCTGATCATTTCAAAGTTTACATTGAGGCACTCTAGAAATTGCCAGCCGTGGCTGCTTTAAAACTCATCGCATGATTCGATTTTTTAGAAGCATCTGCTTTGGCTACGGTGTCTGAAACCAACTCAGCCGTAACGGCCGATAGTGTCCAACCCAAGTGTCCGTGGCCAGTGTTGTAAAACACGTTGGCGGCTTTGCCTTGTCCAACGCGAGGCATCATGTTGGGCATCATCGGGCGTAGGCCTGCCCAAGGCACCACCGAGCGGGTGTTGATGCGGGGGAAGCATTGTTCTACCCACGAAACCAATGGGCGAATCCGATCTGAACGAATATCGCGGTCCTCACCATTGAACTCTGCTGTGCCAGCCACGCGGAAGCGGTTGAGGCCGAGACGGCTGGTGACGAGTTTGGTCTCGTCATCCAGCAAGCTCACCGTGGGTGCGCCCATTTGGCTTTCTTCGTCATTCAGATTAACCGTGATGGAGTATCCCTTGACCGGGTAAATGTTCACCCGGTCTCCCAGTTGTGCAGCGAAGTCTCGACTGGCAACGCCCGCACACACGACCACGCTGTCAAAGGCATGAACACCGGGTGAGCCTTGTTCTTGCGCCACGGTGATGACGGCTTGTTGGCCGTTGCTTTGAACCGATTTCACATCTTGGCCATACAGCGTGTGTACACCCAGTCGTGCTGCTGCAGCGGCTAAACCGTTGGTGAATTTGTGGATGTCACCCGTCGAATCGCTCTGGGTAAAGTAGCCACCGTAGTAGGTACCTGCCAAGGTGGGCTCGATCGCTTTCATTTCTGCGGGGGTTACGGCATGACGAGGAAGGCCGCCCTTTGCCAGCAGGACAGATACTTTGCCTGCATGGTCGAAACCTTTTTTATCTCGATAGATGTGCAGGATGCCTTCCTTCTTCAGATCGAAATCAATGCCTTCTTCTTGCGCCCAGGCAAACAGGTGCTGACGCGCGGCCACAGCCATGCGCGCCGTTTCGACCGTGTTGCGTTCGTAGTGAGGCATGGCCGCAATGAACTCAGCAAACCAGGAAAGTTTGTGCCAGGTCGGCGCTGGGTTCACCAATAGAGGCGCGTCACCTTTGAGCATCCACTTCAAGCCCTTGAGGATCGTGGACCAATGGGTCCAAACCTCTGCGTTCGATGCGGAAAGTTGCCCCCCATTGGCGAACGAAGTTTCC
>Ga0214921_10007806_pt1 | contig 14121 bp, 12 predicted proteins | sample LL1505_MetaG_FD_177992 | JGI IMG/M metagenome (GOLD analysis project Ga0214921, IMG submission 177992) | Freshwater microbial communities from Lake Lanier, Atlanta, Georgia, United States - LL-1505 | ecosystem: Environmental > Aquatic > Freshwater > Lake | place: USA: Georgia | collected... | reverse complement strand
ACCAGCACCACCAGCACCACCAGCACCACCAGCACCACCAGCACCACCAGCACCACCACCACCACCACCAGCACCACGTACAACAACAAAAGAATGGGTAACAAATTTAAATGAGGTTAAAGCATATATTGATAGAAATAAAAAGAGACCACTTAATAACGATAAAGATAAAAATGTAAGAAAATATTCTAATTGGATTAATAGGCAACAACGACGTTATCAAAATAAAGATAAAAGTATATTACCATCAAACATTAAAAAATTATGGGAAGATTTTATTAATGACGATAAATACAAAGAATATTTTATTTGTAGAAAAGAAGAATGGATATTACAGTTAGAATTGGTAGTAGAATATATCGTTGAAAATAAAAAAAGACCATCGCAAACAGACAAAGATAAGGAAATAAAAAAACTTAGTATGTGGATTACCGATCAAAAATATAATTATAAAAATAGACAAGGATATGTGTATGATGAAATCAATAGACACTTATGGGAAGATTTTATTGATGAATATGCGGATTATTTATAAAAGACATTATATACTTTAGTAAAACTATTTATTTATAAATAAATATAACAAAACATATTAAAAAAATTATTTTGTTTTATATTAAAAAATTGAAAAATTAATTATTTACTACTTATAAAGTCTATTGCATAGTTTTACCTTGCTCACTTCGGACACTTCGGTCACTTTGTCATCATGATCACTACGACCATCCCGACTACTGTGACTATCTCAATCACTGTGACCACCCCGATCATCCGTGTAGAAAAAGAGCTGGAAATAGCAATTGCGGATGAAAAAAAGAAAGAAAAAGATATGAGAGAGCTTGCAATTGCCTTCAAAAATGTAATCAATACTGATGAGAGAATGGTAAGTGTAAATCAGAAACTACAAGAGAATCTTATAAAGGCACAAGAAGAAATTGATAAATACGAAGATCAGCTAAAAAAAGCAATCGAAGATAAAAAAAATCATGACACTTTCCTTAAAAAAATTAGTGATAAGTATCTAAGAGCATTGGTTTTATATTTCGATGCAAATAACTATCTCGACTCTCTGCGTGTCCAAATTACAGAGCGAATTGTGATGGACGAGGCAATCTCACAAAAAGTAAATGCAACAAATCATATGGTAGAATTTCTAAATAAATTTGATAAAGCTAATATGAATGCAAGAAGAGCTAAAAACACAATGTTTTATCGGAAAAACGATCTTTTTATGGCACGTAGAACATTGATGGAAACCAAAAATGTAAATCACATACCTTTCTTTGATGCTTATACGGCTAGTATCAAAAGCTTTGTAAGTGCTGAAGAATTTAGAAAGTCACTAGAACGAAAGCTTATCACTTTGCGTACAACGACTTCTGATACTCCTACCGATGATGATTTTAATATTCCAGAAATAGACTAACTATATTTATTGATAGATCAACTTGTATACCAACAAATTAGGTCACTAAAAGCACTTGATAATTTTGAATTATCTACAATAAAATAAATACTGTATGTATCACTATAATTAACGAAAACTTTGTGTAAAAGCTAAATAAGCAAGTAAACAATTTCTTTTAAGTATATAAAAAATTGAAAATTTAATAATTTAATAATTTATGGATATTATAAAACATACCATACAAACAAACCATACAAACAATATATGTATATGTTAAATAATCCAAAAGCGTTTAAAATATTTAATAGAGAGGCTTTTATTAACAATCGCAAGTATTTTGACCAGAAAATAGCTGATATAATAAAAAAAATAACTTCTAGTAAATTACATCAATTAGAAAAAAAATCATGGATTAATTTTCTAAATGATAGTAATAATAATTATACCCTTACATTAATAAAAAAGTTTGACATTTTAAAAGGAACCAAAGAACTGATAGATATAGATGCACAGACAAAAAATGAAAAGTTGATTAAAATAATTGAAAGAATGGAAGTACAATCAAGAATGGCAATAATTGATTGTGAAATTGCTTGTTCAAAAATAAATTCACTAATAAGAACAATTACATGGATATTAGATAAAGCAATGGTTATAGAGTCACCGTCAGCACAACAGCTATCTGAATCGGAATTAGAATCGGAAGTACAACAGCCATCACCAGCACAACAGCTATCGGAGTCGGAAGTACAACAGCCATCCCCAACACAACAGCTATCGGAGTCAGAAGTACAACAGCTATCCCCAACACAACAGCTATCGGAATCAGAAGTACAACAGCTATCAGAATCGGAAGTAGAACATCCATCCCCAACACAACAGCTATTAGAATCCGAAGTACAACAGCTATCGGAATCGGAAGCACAACATCCATCACAAAAGAGAGGTAGACCACCAAAACAAGATGAAATCAAAAACTTTGACGGAAAAGAGTGCGCTGTGTGCGGAGACAAAAAGATGTTGTCTAAGAATTGGTGGTTCTCACCATGCGGTAAATCGACCAAAGAAGAGCGTATCTGGGTCTGTACAGGATTAAGTGGACCCGTTGGGGTGAAACACACCAAGATTAGGTCATCTATCTCGTTTGTGAGATGGAACAAAGAGATGGATGGAGACTATCCAATACCAATACCAATACCTATTTTACAACAACTTTTACAACAACAACCAGTATTAGTAGCAGAACAGCTATTGGTATTGTCAACACAACAGCCATCACCAACACAACAGCCATCACCAGCACAACAATCATCGTCATCGTCATCGTCATCGGCAGTACAACAGCTTACACAACAGCCTACTGATGAAATATTGTTAAATGCAAAACGTCAACGCAAAGAATAAAGACAATGACGGGCTTTATAATGTATCAATAAACATACATTACTAATTTATTTAAAATACAAGCATTCTAAAATGTTTAACAAAGTTATACTATTATTGCAAAAAAAAGTGATTATATTTATTTATAAATAAAAAATTGAAAATTTAATAATTTTATTATTATTATTTAATATGTATAAATCATAACCAATGATGAATCCATCTTCAAATGTAGAACAAGCAATTACTGATGATTCTATTATTCGTACCCCTTACGAGCTTGAAACTGTATTGCGTATGCGTCTTAACTTAGCAGAAATGGAAGATGGTGTTACTTATCGTTCCCGTTTTAGTCGCGTACCTAGACACGTTATTCCTCCCTATGCAATTTTGGAGACTATTCCTCCCCACGCAAATTTAGAGACTAAAGAAGTACCATTTAAGAATACTGTAAATTTTATACCAGATTTAACTGTATGTGATAAATGTGATGATATTTACGAGTGTTCTATTTGCTTAAATACAGATACAGATATACCTATATACGTAAAAACTTCATGTAATCATATATTTTGTCAAACGTGTATAGAAAAGTTAAAACACAGTCTATCACAACCAAATGATAAATGTTATGTTATTGTTCCATGTCCAATGTGTCGAAAAAACTTGTATATTGAGTAATTATATATAATCAGATTAATAAATAGAATAATTATCTTGTTCAATGTAGTATTATTCTGTGGTGTGAGTATGAGTATAATGAGGAGCAATTCAATGTAGTGATTGGTGTCACAAGCGATTATATCTAGATTGTAAACAGTTTTAACTTAGTATAAAAAACTTATTCAAAAAATTATTTTAATATATAATAAATAAATATAAAGAAACATATTTAAATATAATAATGGTCTATGAATTACATTCTTATATTGATAATAATATCGAGTTTGAATATAGTGTAAATTCAACAAATGAAACTAGTATTATTATAGAATTATATAGAGGAAAATTATTTTGTTATATTATTAAAGAATTCATAAATAAATCAATTTCATTATTGGGTGCAAAAATTTTTAGTATAAAAAAATCATTTCCAAGAACACTAACAAATTTACTTTCTTCTTGGATATTTACACTGTATGCTTCTGATAATTTTGATTCTACTATTGACCCATTTTTACCCAATAATTATACAGAAACACAATCATTAATAAATACTTTAAATGATTTAGTTAAATATGATGAAAATATAAAAAAACCAAATGATTTAATAATAGTATTAATTAATTTTTTAATTAAACTTTTTAATAATCAACATAAATTATTATCTAATTATAAAAATTCCAATTATTATTTTGATAATAAAAATAAATATATTGTAAGTAAAATACAAATAAAACAAAAAAGAAATGAAGAATATTATGATTTTTTTAAATATAATATCGATTTAGAATTTGAAATAAAAGATAAACGTCTTCTAAATATTTTAGATAATTTATTAATACCTTTTGATGAATATAATAAATTAAAAAATAATTATACAGGAAAGAAAAATATGGATGATATGATATGGACTATATTATTTAGATATCAATTACTTGGTTCTAATAATCACCAGTTAGGAGTTAAATCTAATATTATGATGCAATTGAAACAAGATTATAATTTAAATTTTGAATGTTTTGCATCTGCAATTAATCATACATTTACTAATTACTGTTCAATTTATCAAGATATAGAACAATATTTTGGTTCAGTAGGTAGTTTTTACAATTTAATACCTAAAAAAGGAACATTCGGAATGAACCCACCTTATCAAAAAGATATAATTATATCTGCTTTAATGAAATCATTAAATTTTTTAATGCAGGCAAAAGAAAATAAAAATGATTTAACTTTTATTATTACAATTCCTATTTGGGATTTAGAAGGTAAAAAAAATTTTATCAATAATTTATCATATCAAAATATTGATTATGGAGACTTTGAAATTATTAAAGAAATATCAGAATCCGAATTTCATATAATTACACGAATGATTGCAAAAGAAAATTTTACATATATAGATCATAATTTTAAGTTATCAAAAAATAAAACTATACAAAATACATATGTCATTATTTTATCAACAAATAAACAAATAGATACTAAAAAAATATTAGATTATGATTTTAAATAATTATAAAAATTGAAAATTATTTATAATTATATGTATTTTTTATGTATAAATGCCGTTCATTGATTACAATTACATATGGCTAATTTTCACTTTTATTATAGCTTATTTTATTTACAAAATAAGTAAACTTCAAAAAACAAATCAATATCTCTTGGAAAGCCCAAAAAATTATTATTTTGGTAAAGAAAATATATCTGGTATTCCTGTAGAAAATAATTTATATAATTCTCTAAAAAATTATTGTGTTAAAAATGGGGCTATTGTAAGTTTAAGTGGTGGTGTTGATTCAATGGTATTATTAGCATGTTTAATCAAATTAAGTCAAGAAAAAGATAATTATTTTCCTATTTTTGCTGCATCAATTGATTACTCACAAAGAACAGAGCAACAAAAAGAAATAAGTTTTTTAATAGAATACTGTAATAAATATAATATAAAAGTTTATATAACAAAAGTTTCCGGGTATTCTAGAAAAAAAGAAGATTCTTGCCCTCGAACAGAATTTGAAGAAGAATCTCGTAAAATCCGTTTTAATCTATATAAAAAAATTATAGAATCAACACGATGTACTGGTGTTTTTGTAGCTCATCATAAAGATGATATTATTGAAAATATCTTTACTAATTCTATGAAAGGAAGTAATATTCTTGATATGGAAGTAATGAAAAAAAATAGTACTATTCATAATGTAAATATATATCGTCCATTTCTTGATTTTCATAAGTATGAAATTTTTAAACTAGCTCATTCTCAAAACATTCCATATTTTTTAGACACCACACCAAAATGGTCTCGTCGTGGTAAAATGCGGTTTGAAATCTTTCCACTTTTAGACAATGTATTTAATCAATCATGGCGTTTAAAACTTAAAGATTTAGGTAATCAATCCAATGAATGGGGAGAATATATTCAAGAATATATTATTAACCCTTGGATTTCTGAAGTTAAAATTGGACGATTTGGATTCATTATACCATTTAAGAATCAACCAAAACTAATTTATAGTAATGTTATTCTTAAAATAATGCATTTAATGGGGTATCATATGCTAAAAAAAAGTAGTATATTAAAAATTATCAATAATATAAAAACATATAATAAACCTATATTTCTTGATTCGGGTTTTATTTTTTATGTAGATAAAACAAAACCGGAGCAATTTATTATTCTAAATATAGATGATATTCAAAATATTATTAACACAATTACAAATAAGACAGATGTTCCACAATATAATAATCGTTATGAAGATATTATTGATGGTCGTTTATCATTTACACAACCAAAAGTTAGTACAGAAACTTATGAGATATCGGTTAAGAATTATATACAAATGAATAATTCTTTACCACGTGAATTATTAAAAGTATTTAAATTTAAAAAATTTAAAGAAAATTCTATACATTCATGGTTTAATACAATGTAAAAAAATTATTTCCATATTAATTTAATGAGTATTAATAAATTTTCAACAAAATTTACACCTGGAAATAATTTTTTTATGTATGTAAATGAAAATTGGATTAATTCTAATCCCATCCCACCGGAATTTAGTAAATGGGGAACTTTTTCAGTTTTACAAGAAAAAAATAATAAACGTGTTAAAAAAATTGTTGAAACTACTTATCCTGAAAATTCTAAGTTTAATAAATTTAGTATTTTATATAATCAAGGCTTAGAATCTAAAACAAGAGAGAAAAAAAGAATTATTAATGATGTTTATGTATATATTAATGAAATAAAAAGTAAACAATCAATTGATGATTTATTAAAATTAGTTGTTGATTATCAAATTACATGTAATATTGAAAGTCCTTTTTATTTTTTAATTCATAATGATTTTGATAATGCAAATATGAATATTTTACATTTGGGCACGGGTGGGTTAGGATTACCAGATAGAGATTATTATTTATTAGAATCAAAGAAAAAAGAACAAGATGAATATAAAAAATTTTTAAAAAAAATTAATAATTATTTTTATTTAAATCTTAATATTAAAGAAATTTATAAATTAGAAGAAAAATTAGCAAAATATACTTATACACGTGTTCAAAATAGAAATCCAGAATTACTTAAAAATACACGAACACTAGAGCAAATAATTGCTGATTATCCATCTTTTCAATTTATTAAATATTTCTTTAAAAAAATAAATGTAACTCCTAAAAAAATTAATTTAATAAATCCTAAATTTTTTGCTAATTTAAACAAACTATATAATAAGATAGATTTACAAATATGGAAAGATTATTATATTTATAAATTTTTAATAACTATGAAAGATTATTTATCAATAAATTTAGAAAATATATGTTTTAATTTTTATGAAAAAGTATTAAATGGAACACGAAAAATAAAGCCTTTAGATCAACGTGTATTATTAAATATAGAGAATCAATTAGGTCAATTAATCGGTCAATGTTTTGTTAAAAAATATTTTTCTAGTAATGCAAAAAAAGTTATTGGTGAAATGATTAAATATTTAAAAAATGAATTTAGAAATAGTATTCAAAATTTAGAATGGATGGAAAATAGTACCAAAACAAAAGCATTAAATAAATTAGATAATATGAAAATTAAAATTGCTCATCCTACTAAATGGCGAGTTTATACTACTGATATTAGAAAAGAATATTCTTATTTTAAAAATAACATTATGTGTAATATAGCTAATAATGAATATAAATTTAATAAATTATATAAAGAAATTAATAGAAATGAATGGTTTATGAATCCACAAAAAGTAAATGCGTATTATTCTCCTACATATAATGAAATTGTTTTTCCTGCTGGTATTTTACAACCTCCATTTTTTTCAGAAAATTATGATAAAGCAATTAATTTTGGTGGAATTGGTTCTGTAATATGTCACGAAATAACACATGGTTTTGATGATAAAGGTTGTAAATATGATGCTTATGGAAATCTTAAAAATTGGTGGCATAAATCTGATTTTAAAAAATATAAATCAAAAACATTAATTCTTAAAAATCAATTTGATAATTATATTATTGAAGGATTAAAAGTTAATGGCGAATTAACTTTAGGAGAAAATTTAGCTGATTTTGGTGGTGTTACTATTGCATTACGAGGATTAAAAAAATATTTAAACGATACAGATAATTATAATTTAAAATCAATTCAAAATTTTTTTATTAGTTATGCTCGTGTATGGTGTTCTAGTTCTAGAAAAAAAGATATTATACACCGATTATTAGTTGATGTACATTGTCCGCCTTTATTAAGAGTAAATGGAATCGTTAAAAATATTCCCGAATTTTATGAGGCATTTAATATAAAAGAAACTGATGAATTATATCTAGAACCAAAAAAAAGAGCTAAAATTTGGTAATTTAAGTAATATAAAAAAATTGAAAATTAAAATGTTTATTGGTTCCAATAGAAAAATTTAGTTATTGCTCATTTACCCATCACCACAATGAACTGTGATGGGTCTCCGGACAGACCCCCGATCGTGGTGGAGTGTCCTGGCGCGCCAAAAAAACTGAATAATCACGCGGCAAGAAACAAGCGTGATCCTTCCAATGTGGGAAAAAAATCGCGTTGGCTTAAGGTCAGAGGCATCCGCGCATTCACTGTCCCTGGCTCTGCCTCTGGCTCTGTCCCTGACTCTGTCCCTGGCTCTGTCCCTGACTCTGTGCAATTCATATGCGAAGAGCAAATTGATGAATATGGTTCCATGGAGCCCAAGAGCAATGAGCCCAAGAGCAAGAAGCGCAAGAGAGAAGAGCCCAAGGAGCCCAAGGAGCCCAAGGAGCCCAAGGAGCCCAAGGAGCCCAAGGAGCCCAAAAGCAAAGAAATCAACTTCTTCGCTTAGGCGACGACGAAAGCCACACAATGCCCTGCAAAGGTCAAAACGCGTGGCTATGGTGCTCTCCGTTGTGTATCCACCGAAAATCATGAAAATATATATTAAATTTTTAATATATATTTTGATACTTTTTTTTAGATTATAAAATTAAAACAAATATCTGGATATAATGTTCGAATTTTCGGAATTACAATACTTAATGAACCAACTAATAAATAATTACACATATATTTTAATTGATTTTTTTTAACAGATAAAAGATCATCTATATCTTGTAGAAGATATTTTTGAATGCTGTCAAGTGACATTGATTCTATTTCATTATGGTATTTTGAAAAAAGAATTCTATTTGAAATTTCTTTTAATTGATGACTAGAAAAATTTTTTTTATACATATCACTAATTTCATAATTAAATTTAATTAATTTTTCTTTATTTAAATTCATAAACAATTCGGAATCAATAAAAATAGATAAAGATGATAATTTTTGAAATATTTCAAATGCAATTTCATTATTAGTTTTTCTTTTTTTTTCTTTTTGTAAATCTTTAGCACATATATTTTTAAAAACATCATTTGGTATTTCTTCCATTGTAGTCGGATGTTTAGTAATATTATGTGCCTTTAAATATTCTAATGTTTCTCTTTCAAAACATCTAACTAAATTATACGAATCTTTATAAAAAATTAAAGAAGAAATATCATTATAAATAATTTGTCTATTTCCATTTTCTTCAATCCAAAAAACTGCTAATGAAACAGGGTCCTTATCATCTACAGTTTCATATAATTTATTTGAAATTTTTTTATCATAACAATTTTTTAAATATTTATATACTTCTCCTTTTTCTGTAATTTTTCTATTAGTTCTTGGATTTAATTCTGGATTAGATTTCCATTTAATTAATTCTGAATGAGTAACTTCTTTTTTGTTGTAATAATTCATTATTTAATATTATAAATCATTTTTTTAAATAATAAAAATGATTTAAAATAATATTTATTTAAATTACTATATAAAATGGTATCCATAAAAAAAAATTTTATAGAAAATGTTGATGAAAATGAACAACAAAAAAAAAGAGAAAAACTTCCATTTGGACATTATAAAGTAAATTATACAAAAGTTAGTAATCAATCCCCACTTTCTTATAATGTAGATGGTATTGAAAAAGTAATCTGTAAACCACTAACTCAAGATGATTATGCTAATGGTTGGAAATCTATAATTCCTCGGAGTGGTAAAAATAATAATCAACCTATTCATCATTGGAGTGTTACATGTGCACAACTACCTCCTCATCTCTGGAATAAATATATACTAAATATAAGAAAATATGATAATAAAGTTACTTGTGTAATTAATGATGGTATTTATCATTATACAGTTACACCAACTGAATATGACGAAACATTAATAGCTCTTTATTATGAAGTTCATCGTGGATTATCTGCAAATAAAAATAAAATACAAGAATATATAAATAATCTTAACGGTGTTAATGGTTGGTTAATAATTCGTGCTAATAATATTTTAAAAAATATAAAAATAATCTAATATATAATATATGTCTATCCAAGATAAAGTAATTTTAAACGCTTTTCAAGACAATATAGCTTTTCAAGAAAGAAAAACTGTCAACGCTATTCAATATGATATACCTGTTCAAGATAAAACACCTGTTCAAGATAAAACACCTGTTCAAGATAAAACACCTGTTCAAGATAAAATACCTATTCAAGATAAAACACCTGTACATGTTCAAGATCAGAATAAAGAAATATTACCCATTCAATATAATATACCTATTCAAGACAAGTTACATGTTCAAGATAATAAAAAATGTATAATTATTGAAAATAATCAACCAACCATATATTCTATTTTTCATTCTATAGTATCATTTTTTGCAATTTATCTTTCTTTTAAATGTAATAATGGTTTTTTTAATTTTGGAGGTTTTTTTATGGCTATATTTTTTCCTTATATTTATATAATTTATAAATATGCAAATAAAAGAGTATGTTGTCGTATTTAAATAATTTCTAAATCTTTTTTAGATTTTTTTTAATAATAGTTAATTTTTGTTCTATTGGTGGTTTACTTATAGTTCCATTTTTATCAGCTATAATTTCTAAAGCTTCTTCTACTGTTAAAGTATCTGGTTTATAATCATCTGGAATTGGTATATTTGATTTTGATTTACCAGAAATAATTTGTAAATAAGGACCATATTGCCCAGTCTTTACATTTATTATTTTATTTTTAACTGAAAAACTTTTAATTGCGTATTTATCTCCACCTTCAATTAATGTTTTTGCATAATCAAATGTAATTTCATTTTCTTCTTTATCTTTAACCGAATAGTTTTTATTAGCATATTTAATATAAAATCCAAATTGACCTTTATGTAAAGTTAATTCGGCTTTTCCTATTTTACCTAATTTTATTGGATATTTTAGTAATTTTATAGCATCTTCTAAGTTTATTTTTTCTGAATTTTCAATTGAAGCATATTTCCATTTTTTTGATTCGTTATCTTCGAGACATTTTATATATGGACCATATTGACCAGAACCAGTAAATATTTCTAGTCCGGTAGATTTATCAACTCCGAGTAATTTATCTACATTAGTAATAGTTGGATTTATTTTAACTTCTTTTGATAGTTTTATACAAATAGGATTAAATAATTGATAAAATTGATTTAAAATATTATGCCATTTAGCTTTACCTTCTGCAATCATATCTAAATATTCTTCAAATTCTGCTGTAAATTTAATTTCCATAATTGGTTCAAAATTCTTTACTAAAAATTCAATAATTTGATTTCCTAAATCGGTTGGTACTAATTTATTATTTTCTTTACCAATACTAATTTCTTTTTTACTTTGTTTTAATTTGTATTTATCAGAAAGTTCTAATATTTGAGATTCTTTTTTAATACCATCTATATTTTTACTTTCAACATATTTTTTATCAATAATCTTACTAATTATAGAGGCATATGTAGATGGACGGCCAATACCATTCTTTTCAAGATATTTAATTAATCCTGCTTCATTATAACGTAATGGTAATTTAGTGTATTCTTCAGTTATTTTTATTTTATTCATATTAACTGAATCTTTTTCTTTTATTTCTAATTTTCCTTTAATTGCTTCATCCTCTTCAGACGTATTATCATAAACTTTTAAGAAACCATCAAATTCTATATTTTCTAACGTAGAAACAAAATAATGTTGTTTTTTAGAAAAAATAAGTAGACTATCTTTATTCTTTAAAATATCAATATTAATAGTTTGAATATTTAATTTAGCATTTGCCATTTGACAGGCAATAGTTCTTTTCCAAATTAGAGAATATAATTTAACACAATCTTTATCCATATTTTCAGGAATTTCTGTTTTTTCTAAATATGATGGACGAATTGCTTCATGTGCTTCTTGTGCTCCTTTATTTTTAGTAGTATACGTTTTTTTATCATAATAATCTTTTCCATATGTTGCTTTAATATATTGTTCTGCTGCTTTTAATGCATCTTCTGATAAGTTAGTAGAATCAGTTCGCATATAGGTAATTAAACCAGCTTCATATAATTTTTGTGCTGCATCCATTGTTTTCTTTACTGGAAATCCTAATTTAGTTGAAGCCTCTTGTTGTAATGTAGATGTAATAAAAGGAGGAGATGGTTTACGAATTGATTTTTTATTTTCAACACTTGAAACAATATAAGAACAAGTCTTATCTAATGATTCTAAAAATAATTTACCATCATCTAACTTTTTGAATTGATGACTTAAAACACCATTAAATTTAGTATCTTTAATAGAAAATTCACCAGTTGTTTTTAAAAATGGTTGTGCAACAGCTTGTGATATTTCTTTTTCTTTATCTACTAGAATTTTTACTACAACTGATTGAACACGTCCGGCACTTTCACCTACTTTGAAAGCCCATAAGATTGGACTAATTTTATAACCCACAAGACGATCTAATAAACGACGAGTTTGTTGAGCTTCAATTAAATTTTGATTTAAAGTCCTTGGATTTGCTATAGATTCAGTAATTGCTTTTTTAGTAATTTCATGGAAAACAATACGTTTTGGGTCTTTTAGTTTAAGAACATCTTTTAAACTACCTGCAATTGCTTCTCCTTCTCTATCTTCATCTGAAGCTAAAATAACTTCTTTGCATTTAGTGGCTATTTCTTTTAATTCATTAACAACTTTTAATTTATCATGGGAAATATTATATAAAGGTTTAAAATTATTTTCAATATCAATAGACATTGAATTTTTATCTAAATCTTGAACATGTCCATAAGAAGCTTTAACAATATAATTAGTACCTAGAATTTCATTAATTTTATTTATTTTTCCAGGAGATTCAACGATTACAAGTATTTTTGACATTATATACATAATATTCGTATTACTTTATAATAAATTATATCAATTTTTTATTCATAAAAAAATATGTAATATATATATATATATATGGAAAAATATTTAATAATATTACTTATTATGGTTATAAATATTGTATGTTGTTGTTCACTGTATAGTCAAAACAAAAATATACAAACTTTTACAAATACTACATCTAGCAGTATTGATGATAGTAATGCTATTCGAACATTAGCAGCTTTAGCAAAAGATTTACAAAAACCAGCTGGTATAACAATACCCGGTAATTTAAATTTAAAAAATAAAGTCGTATTAGTAGCTGACGATAATGTTTTAAGATTAAAAACACCAGATTTAAGTTCTAATTCAAGTCTAAATGTTAAAGATCTTCAAGTTGATGGTGTTTCTAATCTTACACCAAAAGGTGGAATAATTGCTTGGAAACCTTTACCTGCAAATATAGTAGGTGGTGTACTTATTCCACCTCCTACATGGGCACTTTGTGATGGTTCAAATGGAACTCCTGATTTAAGAGGTAGATTTATCTTAGGAGCAGGACAAGGTGTTGGCTTAATAAATAGACTAGTCGATGCTAGTGGAGGTTTAGAACAGGTAACATTAACAGTAGCACAAATGCCGGCTCATAGCCATCACTTTGCAGATAATGCACCAGCAGGTTATGGGAGCTGGGGTGATCACGGAAGAAGGAGCAGTGGAATTGAAAATTGGCAACACATACCTACAAATACACATAATACAGGAGAAAATCAATCACATGAAAATATGCCACCATTTTATGTTTTAGCATACATTATGAAACTTTAGTTGAATACATTATGAAACTTTAGTTGAATACATTATGAAACTTTAGTTGAATACATTATGAAACTTTAGTTGAATACATT
>Ga0214921_10007805_pt1 | contig 14121 bp, 13 predicted proteins | sample LL1505_MetaG_FD_177992 | JGI IMG/M metagenome (GOLD analysis project Ga0214921, IMG submission 177992) | Freshwater microbial communities from Lake Lanier, Atlanta, Georgia, United States - LL-1505 | ecosystem: Environmental > Aquatic > Freshwater > Lake | place: USA: Georgia | collected... | reverse complement strand
TCACAGGGGCCCCCACCGAATCATAAAGAAAATGCCCGATCCCGTACCCAGCCCATCCCCCCACCACCGATGCCCCCGTACAAGCGAGGGCATAAACCCAAGCTCGGGAAGGATGCGCCAAAACCATGGGAATGAGCAAAACATCAGGCGGTATCGGAAAAATCGAGGATTCAAGAAACGAAATCACAACCAACGCCGGCAATGCGTACGGCGTGCCCGCCCAATGTAACGTCCAAGCATATATCCTACGGATCGGATTGCTGTGGCCTTGGGGATTTTCCAGCGGGCTTTTATTGTTTTTTAACTCAATCTCCCCTCCTCCCCAACGGATTTTCTTCCACCGATCCTTCAACGCCAGCACAACAAAACTTCCGACGGCTAGAGCTACCGAGGCGACCACACCCTCTGTAGAAAGAGTTCCCCTACTTCCAAGGACGCCGGCTAAAGCCAAAATGGAAAGAGAGATTCCAGCCGATACAAATAACAAAAAACGGGTTGAATCGACCACGCCTATTTCAAAATCTCTTCAATCTGAGAGTCTTTTAGCGACATCGGATGCCCCTCCCAAACGACCTTACCGCTTTTATCAACGAGGACGGCGTGGGGGATGCCTTGGATCCCAAAAGGCTTGGAATACTTTCCACAGACGTCCAACCCGACTGAATACTCAATAGGCACCTCTTTTTTAAATTTGATAATTTTCGCCCGAGCCTCATCCGTAATGCCTACGACCTGGAGCCCTTTGTCTTTATACTTCGCATAAATTTCGTTCAGATGGGGAATACTCTCTCGGCAAGGGGGACACCAAGTGGCCCAGAACTCCACAATCATTGGTTTTCCCTCCGTATCAGGCTTCTTTTCCAACCACTGTACGCTCAACTTAGGCAAAGGCTGACCCACCATAGATTTTTCGGTGCGAGCCATAAGACCCGATGTCATGGGCAAGATCAAAGCTACTGAAAACCCAAGCAATAAGATGTTGTTCATTCGCTAGATTTCACTCTTTGTTCTTCCTCAACGCAAGCATCATGTCATGCACTCCCAACAGCAAAATGACTCGGCACAGCCACACTCGCTTCCCAATCGTTTCCTCGAAAAGGAACTTTGACACGTTCCGCATGCAAAAACATACCCTGTTGACCCGTACTTTTGGCAAAGGCCCTGTTTTTCTCAAAATCGCCGTACGTCCGATCCCCCACAATCGGCAAATTCCTTTGCGAGCACTGAATTCGCAGTTGGTGCGTTCTCCCCGTCTTCGGTTCCAACTCCAATAAACTCATCGCTCCCGCCACTCCTTTCCCCCTACCCCTCTCTTTCATCACCGCTTCAGCCCAAGAACCGTTTCCGGGACGCGCCCGAACTCTCCCTTTATCCTTCACCACCTCAATCCGATCCTTCCAAACCGCGTTCACCCTCTCAGGCCATCCGAAAACCACCGCCACATACCTCTTTCTCACCTGATGCTGTGCAAACGCATACTTCACCTCAGCTGCAGTCTGCTCCTCACTGGCCACCAAAATAACCCCGGATGTCCCTCCATCCAATCGGTGTAAAAGCCAAACCTTACCCCCACCCTTATCTGGAGGGATGTGATACGCCTCATCCCTTAACGAGTAGCTGCACGTAAAAAGCGCTTGGGCATCTTTTCCTCCCTCTTTGGGTTGCGACCGAACCCCGCTCGGTTTACTCAGTGCATAAAGACCCGCAGGCCCCTCCTTCACAATTTCCACCCCAGGCCCCAAAGGCCACCGACCTAATGGTTTATTTTCCTCCGACATCCTGAGCCGCTCTCTGTTTTTGAAAAAAATCTCTTAGCAGATCCCGACACTCCTCCGCCTTCACACCGCTCCGTATCTCACACTTGTGATTCAGCCCCTCAAACTGGAGCAAGTTGAGCGCACCTCCAGCTGCACCCCCCTTGGGATCCGACACCCCATAAACAACTCTTTTTACCCTCGATAAAACAATTGCCCCCGCACACATCGGACACGGCTCCTTGGTCACATAAACCGTCGCCTCGTTCAGACGCCAATCCCCTATCTCCCCCGCTGCTGCTGTCACCACCAGCATCTCCGCATGTGCCGTCGCATCCTTCAACTCTTCCACTTGATTATGCGCTTTGGTAAGAACCGCGCCACTCACTACCAATACGGCTCCAACCGGAACCTCCCCCTTGGAGGCCGCCTTCCGTGCTTGGCGTAAGGCCTCTTCCATGAAATGTTCATCTGTCACCCCACCACTCTGATGAATCCCGAGCTCCTCCAAAAGATCAAATCTCCATCCTCCTCTTGGATGCCCGGCCCCCGCACCCTCCTCCGCCTCACGGGCGCCGACCGCCTCCGCTTCCTCAACGGCCAAGTCACTCAAGACGTAAAGAAACTCCCTCTAGGCCATGCCGTCCGATCTGCCATCACCTCCTCAAAAGGCCGACTCGAGGCCGATCTCCACATCGCCTCCACACCCGACTCCCTCCTCATTGAAACCGACTTCTCGCTTCGTGAATCAATCCGGTCCCGAATCGAAAAATTCATCGTCGCAGATGATGTAACCTTTGAGGACATCTCCTCCTCCTACACACTCGCCCACTTCCCAGCCCTCTCATCCCCGCCCACTGATACACCGAAAGATGCCCTCTGTTTTTTATGCCCTCGCTTTCGGGAGCCAGGACTCGATCTTTGGATTCCCACACCATCCAATTGGCGCCCCAACTCCTCTCCACTCTCAGATTGGGAACCCCTCCGCATCAGTCGTGGCCTTCCTCTTTGGGGAGCAGATGTCGGACCCGACACCCTCCCTCCCGAAGCCGGGTTTGAATCTGACGCAATCAGTTCCACGAAAGGTTGCTACATCGGCCAAGAGGTCATGTCCCGCCTCCGAAGCGTCGGCCACGTCAACCGTCACCTCTGTGTCTTGGGCACGATTGATACCGCCACCAAACGAATAGGAGAATGTACAACCTCGGACGGATTAGTTGTGGGAAAATTGAGTAGCCTGGCCTCGGATGTCAACTTACCGGGGTCGGTAGCCCTAGCTATGATCAAACGGGACTATGCAATAGTCGGAAATTCAGTATTGGCCGAAGGGGCATCTTGGACCATCCTTCGTCATGCTTAATTCCATCAGGTCCCTTAAAATACACTTTATCGGCCTAACTTTCGGATTGTTCGCAGGACTTAGTTCGTGCTCCTCACCAGAAAATAAAATAACCCAGTCAGAACCAACCCCCACCCCAAAGGAATCCAACGACATGAAACCTACCCTAATTGAAGAAGATATCATTACCCTCACCACAGACGACGGCGTAATCGTCATCAAACTCGACTTGGTGAATTGCCCGAAGCATGCCGAGAATTTTAAAAAGCTAGTGAAAGAAGGCTACTACGACGGCACCACCTTTCACCGCGTGATTCCCGGTTTTATGATCCAAGGCGGTGATCCCAAGAGCAAAAATGCCGATGATCGCGGCTCCCACGGCACAGGTGGCCCCGGCTATACCGTTCCTGCGGAAATCAAAAACAAGCACAAGCGGGGCACCGTTTCCGCCGCTCGCACAGGGGACGAAGTCAACCCGCAGAGAAATTCCAGCGGCAGTCAGTTCTTTATCTGCGTCACAGAAACTGCATTCCTCGACGGGCAGTACTCCGCTTTCGGTGAAGTCATCGAAGGCATGGAAGTGGCCGACAAGATTGTCGCCAAACCAAGAGACCCCAGGGATAACCCCAAGACTCCTGTCACGATGAAAGCCAAGCTGGGTCGCCCTAAAAACTAGTCATCGCCACAAAATAAAAAACCCAGCCTCGATTGTATCGGGGCTGGGTTTTTGATTTTACGAAACGTTATTTCTTATTGGGGGGGGTGACGTTGTTGGTGCTCTTCTTTTTTGCACCACTATCATCATCTCCACAACTACCACAGCCTTCACCAGCCATAGTTGCGGACGCCAAACCAACTACCAACCCCAACACAGCAAGACGAATCAATTTGTTTATCATTTGGTTAAAATAGAAAGTTTCCCGGTGAATGCAAGTCACCCGCTATGGATTGCGCTTAAGCTCTTCTTTAACAACGAGATGCCTGCCTCCTGGCTTTTCTCTGGGTGAAATTGAAACCCCGCTACTTTCCCTTTCTTAACCCCGCTAGGAAACCAACCCCCATACTCAGTTTCGCATATCAGATATTCTGCGGGCACCGATTCAGGACGGTAGGAGTGAACATGATAGAAAAATCTGTCCCCACCCTCGAAGTAACTTCTTTTTGTATCCTGCACTCGCACCTCGCTCCATCCAATCAGTGGAATTTTCAAACCTTTGGCCTGGAATTTAGATACGCGCCCAGAAAAAAGTCCTAATCCCTTAACCCCAGGCGCCTCCTCCCCCTCCTCCCAAAGAAGTTGATAGCCCAAACAGATTCCCAAAAACGGACGATCCGCTTTCACCCACTCCCGTAAAGGCTCCCACAATTTTCTTTGTTTCAATCCCTCCACTGCGTCCCCAAAAGAACCTACACCGGGTAAAATCACCGTCTCGGCCTTTTCAAAATTTGCCGGATCCTCCACCCGCGTAACGGTAGCTCCAGCACTCTCCAAGGCTCTCTCCACGCTTCGTAGATTTCCCCGACCATAATCGATCATCGCCACATTCATCGCGTGTACCTTACCAAACCCCATCTCCTAGGGTGATGTTTTTCTTCCCTCCACAATTAGGCGTAACTCCCCTAATCCATTCACCACATTTGTCCTACAACGATCCAATCGATCCCGACTATTGTGGCCGCAAGGAATCAACACACACTCCACCCCCATCGCTTCGGCCACCTCCGCATCGTGTGTCGTGTCTCCGATCAAAAGCGTCTCCGACGGTGAAACATGAAGCTCTTGAAGCATTCTCAACCCGTGCTCCACCTTTCCCTCTGCATAGTGATTCCGACTTCCCGCCACGCTCTTGAAATGACTCCTGACTCCAAAATGCCCTAAAAATGATTCGAGAGATCCGTGGGAGTAAGCGGATAGCACAGCTTGGGATAAACCCGCACTTTCCACCCGTTTCAACAACTCTTTGGCTCCAATCTGCAGGCGACACTCCGTCTTCCTCTTTTCGTACTCCACAATGAACTCGGTCCCAGCCTCCTCAAAAGACTCCTTTTCCCAATCAAAACCAACCTTTCGGTAGTAACCCTCAACCGGAAAATCGAAGATAGCCTCATATCTCTCGGCACTCAGGGTAGACAACCCACGTCTTCGTAGCTGTCCGTTCATAATGTCCCGGCACAACCAAGCATCATCCAACAACGTTCCGTTCCAATCCCAGATCAGATGCCGATAGACGCTCAAATCCATCCCTAACTCTACCCTGTGAGTTACTCTATCATCACCCTCTTTCCGATTTCACCGCCCATGCCTAACGATTAGATTGAGGGTATGCATCTTCCTACCCCTGCGTCTCGCCTTGTCCATCCCGCGGGCTTCCGCAAAAGACGCAGCCTGAACTGGATCTCGATCGGCCTTCTATACGGTGCCTACTACATGTGCAGGTACAACTTTCGGTTTGCCACCCCAGGCATGATTGCCGAATTCCACTTCACCACCTCACAAATCACCGACATGCTGGCCATCTGGTCTCTTGCCTACGGTACTGGGCAACTCATCAACGGCCTCCTGACCGATAAAATCGGCGGACGCGCCTCCCTCCTGATCGGTGCCATCGGAACCATCGCGATCAACCTCATCTTCGGTTTCGCATCCCTTGCAGGAACCTTCATGACTTTTTCCCTGATCTGGCTGATGAATGGCTGGTTTCAATCCTTTGGCTGTCCAGGAATGGTCAAAATCAACGCTGCTTGGTTCGCCCGACAAGAACGAGGCACCTTCTCAGGAATTTTCGGCCTTATGATTCAACTTGGACAAGTCGCGGTCAGCTTCATCTCCCCCCTGATCCTTGCAGGCTTCACCTTTTTTGCCTTCACCGTTCCAGAGGGGGAGTGGCGATGGCTCTTCCGCATCCCTCCCTTTTTCACGGCTGTAGCGGCAATCTTTATGTACTTTGCCGCTAGTCCAACACCCGACGAGGCAGGATTTCCAGGAGCCATTCAGGACGAAATCGATAACTCCGCCGGAGTCACCGTCTCCTTAATGGAATCCTTCCGCACCATCTTCACCCATCCTCTTGTCTGGTTTTATGCGGCGGCATACGCCTGCACAGGTGCCGTTCGTTCCAGCTCAGACCAGATCGCGATCCTCTATTTCCAAGATCAGATGGGTTTTGATATGAAAACCAATATCCCTGCCGCAGCTCGCCGTACCTTGGAACTGATGCCCCTTGTCGCCGTCGCAGGCTCTTTCCTTGCAGGATGGGTCTCAGATCGCTTTTTTAAGGGCCACCGCTCTCCCGTGGCTATGTCCCTTTACATAATCGAAGCCGTGGTGATCTCAATCGCAGCCGTCGTGCTCCTGCTCGGCCATGTGGGACCTACTGCGGGGGGTATTCTCCTCGGTTGCACCATCCTAGTCCTCATCTCCTTTACTGCTAACTCCACTCACTCCATCGTTGGCTCGGCCGCGCCGATGGATATCGGGGGAAAGAAAATGGCTGGATTTGCCGCTGGCGTAATCGACTCCTTTCAATACTACGGAGCCGCGATTTCCCTTTCCCTTACCGGACGAGTACTCGAAGCCACTAAAGCCCAATACGGCTACACGTTCTGGTTTGTTATTATGGCTGGATTCGGAGTCTTTGGAGCCATCGCCATGAACCATGTCCGCAAACTCCACAACCTTCAGCGCTCACCCGCCAGTGCTTAGAGTTCAGGTCAGGGACCTGATCTCTGATTTACTTCGATTCTGGTGATTGGCCGACTACCCAACTCAAAACCAGCATCCCCACACCGATACTAATCGCCGCATCCGCCACATTAAACGCAGGCCACGACCAACGCCCGTAGTGGAAATCCAGGAAATCGATCACGTATCCCACTCGGATCCGGTCGATGAGGTTTCCGACCGCCCCGCCCGCAACTAATCCCGCCACCACCTGAACCCAGCGCTTCTTCCAATCCCATTCCCGAGCCATCCAACCTGCAAAAATCAGGATTCCCAAAGCAAGAAGCCCAGTTAGAAGGTTGTTTCCCTGCGCCATCCCAAACGCCACTCCCGTGTTATGAACCCGCGTCAGGGAAAAAAGCCCCGGAAGAATCGGAACCTCCAAGCCCTCCCTCATCCTTCCCTCCACCAGAAATTTCGTGATCTGATCCACCACCACCAAAACCAGCCCTACCGGTAAAAACCATCCTCCCCCAACCTTCCCTTCGCTCAACTTGGACTCCCTGTCGAAACCACCTCGGCACAACGCCCACACAAGCTCGGATGCTCCTTCTTTTGTCCGACCGATTCTGAATGCTTCCAGCATCGGTCACATTTCGCCCCATCGGCGGGAAAAACAGCCACTTCAATCCCCCCCGCTCCTCCCACCACCTCGACCCCGCTGACCAAACAAACTGCTTCCAGTAATCGAGCATCCTCTACGGCCACCCCTCCTCCCTTGATCTGAACCCTCGCCTCCAGACTTTTCCCGATCCTCTTCAGCTTTCTCTGCTCTTCCAACGCCTCATTCACCTTCCCTCGTACGGCAAGGAGCTTCTCCCACTTCGACGTCTCCTGAGCACTCCACTGAGCTGGCACAACCACCTCCGGAAACTTTTCCAAATGCACCGAAGTGGTCTTACCTCCCGGCATACTCTGCCAAGCCTCCTCTGCCGTAAACGCCAATACAGGTGCCACCAGCTTCACCAACCCATCCAGAACCTCAAACATCGTCGTCTGGGCCGAACGCCGTCTGGGACTCCCCTCCGCATCGCAGTAAATCCTGTCCTTGCACGCGTCGACGTAAAACGCACTCAGCTCAACCGAACAAAATCGGTTCAACGCATGGTACACCGCAGGGAAGTTGTAGCTTTCATACGCCTCCTTCACCGTTTTAACCAACTCAGCCATCTTCGCCAAAATATACAGGTCCAACGCCTCCCGCTCCTGCACCGCATTTCTTTTCGGATCAAATCCCGACAAATTCCCCAACAGAATTCTCAGCGAATTCCGGATCAGCCGATAACTATCCCCCACCCTGCCAAAGATCTCTGTCGAAAACGGAACGTCCTCTTTCGCATCCTCACTTGCCACCCATAACCTCACCACATCCGCACCATACTTCTCCACCAACTCCATCAGGGCCGGAGGTTTCCCTCTGGATTTCGACATCTTCTTCCCATCCACATCCACCACAAATCCATTCGTTAAAACCGCCTTGAAAGGGGCTTTCCCTGTTAACGCAACAGATAGAAGGAGGCTCGACTGAAACCAACCCCGATGTTGATCGCTTCCTTCTAAATATAAGTCTGCAGGAAACTTCACCCGCCCATCCTTGGCTACTGCTGCCCAGCTCGAACCTGAGTCCAACCAAACATCCAAAGTCTCCCTTCCTCTTTTCCAATCCTTTTCTACCCCACAAGTCTTGGCCACCTCCTCGTCTGATCCCCCAAACCAGAACCCCGTTCCCTCTTTCTCAGCCCGGTCGGCCACTTTTTGGATCACCTTCGAATCTAAAACCGAACTTCCATCAGGCTTATAAAAAGCAGGAATGGGCAATCCCCACGACCGTTGACGAGAAATACACCAGTCAGGTCGCGTCCCCAAGGCTCCCCGGATCCTGCTCTCTCCCCAGGCAGGAACCCACTTCACCTGTCCCACCGCCTCCAGTGCCTTGTCCCTCAACTGATCCATTCGAATGAACCATTGCCGCACGGATCGGAACACAATCGGCGTCTTGGAACGGGGACAGTGCGGATAGCTGTGCTGGATCTTTTCTCGTGCCCAGAGTCTCCCTTTCTTTTCCAATAAATCCGCCACCTCAGGATTGGCCGCAAACACATTCTTCCCGACCAACTCCGGAACCCCGCACTCCTCAGTCAGTTTCCCCGCTTCATTCACGGGAGAAAACGGCTCTAACCCACATTTCCGTCCCAAAACATAATCTTCATGACCATGCCCTGGGGCTATATGGACCAATCCCGTTCCCGAATCGGCCGTGACAAACTCCGCACATCTCACCATCCCCTCCTTTTCGACCAACGGATGACGGTAAATTCTGTTCTCCAAATCAGTTCCTTTACACTCCTTTAGAATTCTCAACTCCTTCCCCGCCGCCTTGCCCACAGCCTCGACTCGACTCTTCGCCAGCAACACCTTTCGTCCATCGCCCGATTCAGCCAGCACGTAAACCATTCCGGGATGGACAGCCACCGCCAGATTGGCCGGCAATGTCCAGGGGGTCGTCGTCCAAACGAGCATATCTTCATCCTTCGCATCCTTTAACTCCAGCCTCACATAGACCGACTCATCCTCTCGCTCAGCATACTCCACCTCCGCCTCGGCCAAGGCGGTTCTGCAACCTGTACTCCAGTGAACGGGTCTCAACCCCTCATAGACCATTCCCTTTTCTACCAGCTGGGCCAGCACCCGCAGTTCTGCGGCCTCGTAGGCGGGACTCATCGTCAGGTAGGGGTGATCCCAATCCCCAAAGACTCCGAGCCTTTGAAACTGCTCCTTTTGCCTTTGGATGAAGTGCCGAGCCACCTCCTCACACTTAGTCCGGATGACGGCTGGATCGGCCCCCACAAGTTTCTGTTCGGTTACCACCTTGTGTTCGATCGGCAGGCCGTGACAGTCCCATCCCGGCACAAAAGGCGCATAAAAGCCCATCATCGCACGGCTTTTGAGGACAAGATCCTTGAGGACCATATTCAGCGCGTGGCCTACGTGAGCGTCCCCGTTGGCAAAAGGAGGCCCATCGTGCAGGTGATAAGCGGGGGCAGCTTCCCGGGCCTTGAGGAGAGCTTGATAGGCCCTCTGGTGTGACCACTGCTCAACAAGGGCAGGTTCCCGCTTGGGGAGGTCTGCCCGCATGGGGAAATCGGTCTTCGGCAGAAGAACCGTCGAACTATAATCCATCCAATAGGTTTAGGAGAAAAACGAAACCATCCAAGCCACAAGCAAAGAGTAAATTTGATTTATATAGGAGTGGCTTCAGGGGGACGAGGCAAAGTTGATGGAAGAGCTGGCGGTGGAGAAGCATTTCCTGCGTCTGCACGTCCCGCAGCAGTATCAGCGGATGCCAGATCTCCAGCTGAGCCTGCAGCAGTGTCAACAGATGGCGCTTCAGAAGCTCCTTGGGAGGAAGCAGTTGTTATTGCGGAGATGGATTTAGAATCCAGCCCAGGAGCTGCAGCAATTACAGCTGCTGCAATTTTGGAAGCAGCCTCTGGCACAGCTTTTGATACCGCTTGAGCAATCGCGACTGCTGCTTCGGGAGCTTTTGCCGCTACTGCACCCGCAATCTGCTCTGCCGCAGCAGGAACAGCTTTTGCTGCGATCGCTGCAACCTCTGCCGCAGCCGTTGGAATTGCCGCCGCAATGCTTGCCGCCACATTCGCGACCATGGCGCTGGCCGTTGATTCAACAGCTTTTCCCGCCGCCGTAACGGCAGGCGAATTGGCTGGGGCCGCCACAGGAGTAGCACCCGGAGCCGCCTGTTGTCCCGCCGCAATGGAAACTGTCTTGCCCGACGAATCCCGACTTCCCACTGAACCCCGCGTGACGGTAGTCATCATCTTCCCACCCGAAAAACTTACGGCAAAGACCGTTCCCTGGGCTACCGACTCTCCATCAGTCGTCTTGACCCGAACATCCGTCTTCTCCTTGTTCCAAGGAGCAATATTCATAACCACCAACCCGCTCTCTGAATTCACAACAGCTTCGCGATTTTGTAATTCACCATTCTTGATTTCAGCACTCATCTTTTCAAGGATCACCACACTCTCTGGTTCAACGGAAAGAACCACTCCAGGAGCCATTCCCACCAAAATCCGACCGCTTTTTCCAGTCGCAATCTTGTCGTTCAACGCGAGCACTTGCCCAACTAAAATTTTCTCCTTCTTTCCATCCAAATTGCAATCCCCCTCGACCAACAGCACTTGGCCTAGCTTCATTTCCAAATCGATTCCATCGATCGCCAATCGTTCCAATCGTTGATCCAGAGATTCGAGCGCATCCACCTTTGCCTGCTCTTCCTTGGAAAGTTTCAATCCTTTCACCCCAGAGGCTTGGCTGATGGCCTTGAAAGACTTGGGATTCGCCGCCAAACACTGCTCGGCAATCTCTTGCGCCAAATCGGGCTTTGCTTTGACAGCACTAGATACGATCTCCTCCACAGCTTCAGGACACGCCTTGACGCCATCCCGCGCAATATCGATCAGAGCTGTGTTCCTTGCACTGCCTTCAAACGCAACCAAAGATGCCTTTTCGGGACTGTTCGCAGCCAAAGACTTGGCCTCCGACCCCTTGGCGCTACTCCATGTTTTTTCACCTGAAAGTGTGGCCAACTCTTTTCCGCCCGCCTCCTGCGCCAAAATTACTTTCCCTGAGATTGTTGTGATGGTTGTGGTCGGTTCAGCCCCCGAGGTCTTTGAAATCTGATACGACCCATCCAAAGTCCGCGCCACTTCCCCATTCCCCAGCGCAATTAATGACGCACGAGGTGCAATCAGTGGTTGAGCCACAAAGGTCTGAATCGTTCCCTCACTCAACTCAACCTTCAGATCCGGACTTCCCGCCTCTAACTTGCCGAGAGAGAAAACAGTTCCTGGTAACGCAAAGTGAAAAACCCCAGCCCCACTCTGAAACATCATCCCGCTTTTTGATCCTACCGTGATTTTTGCCCCGGCTTGAAAAGCTTCACTCACTTGAATATCCCGCTCGGGAAGCTCCCCCACCTGAACCCGATCCCCACCATGCGTAGCCAGAATTTTTCCAGACTTGTTACTCCATCCACCTTTTCCAGAAATCCACTCGGCCAACCGCTCCCTGCAACGAACTAGATTTTTCGATGGAGCTGTGTTGCCTGCCACTTCCTTCCCCGCCGCGGTATCCAGATTGCTCAAATCCGCCATCAGGAAGCGCGAACCCCCCGTACGATCCATCTCAAACTTGGGTTTATTGTCCGCCCCAAACTTCACTAGGACGGTGCCTTCAGGTTTCATTCCGACCGACAATCCAAACGCCTCAATCTCCATTTCGGAAAGAGGAGACTTCGCATCCCGCAATGTCACCTCGGGTTGCCCAGAAGAATTCTTGATGAAGGAAATATTGAGACTGGATTTGCCCGATGTGACCGTCTCCCCTTTTGCGCCTTCCGTTACATCGGTGATTTTTACAGCACTCGAATCCATTACCTCTAAGCAAGGAAACTTTTGATTATAACGGATCTTGAAGTCAGCTGCGGCCAGACCTAACGCCGTGCAGGCAAAAAAAGATATAAGGCCCATGCCTACAGATCGCATAGTTGGCATATATATTAAATTAAGCCTGCATTTCCGATTAATCAAGGGGTCAATAGTAGTTTTTGAACTTTTTGTATCTAATCCATTCATCAAGGGGTTAGACACAAACAAGTTTCACTCGTTCAATCTTTAATAGCACTGTCTATCAAGTATTTGTGTAGATCATACATCCTTAAACCCCGCTAGCTGAATCGATTCTAATCTTTTTACCGCTACACCCCCCTTGCCCCTTTGACTTATCAAGGCATGATCTGACGATGCCCAAACTCAAAGCTCCTGATCTGACCCGTTCAGCACCTCGCAGCCCACGCGTTCGAATCGGCGGATATGTTCTTCTTCCCCGAGTTCTAGACAAGTGCCGCGCTGCTCTTCTCAAAAAAAACGGCGAGTACAACTACAGCTGCCCCCTCGACCAGTACTTTTTAAAATTCGCTGGCGTTAATCCCATTTCCTTAAAAAAACAGGTCGCTAAGGGATTGGGAGACGGCGAAATCCTCCGCTGGATCGAGAAAAATCAAAAGCACCGTCGTAGCGGACAGGAGATCGAAGCCTGGTCCGAATTCATGAACCGCCGATCTCCTACCTCGATCGATCAGCGGGAACGTCTCAACAGCTACCAAAAAACCGCCAATGCAAAACGGGAAGACATCAGCACCTGGTTCGACGTTCTCGATCTAGACGACTTCGCATCCTTCGGCGGACCCGCGTAGAATCCTCCCCGTGATCGCACCCGCACGTCCCCCCGCAATCGTCATCGGTTCAGGCTTTGGAGGTCTCGCATCCGCCGCTCGACTCCAAGCCCGTGGCTACGATGTCACTCTGCTCGAAGCTCTCGAACAACCCGGTGGCCGCGCCTCCGTTTTTCGTGACAAAGGATTCACCTACGACGCCGGCCCCACTATCCTCACCGCCCCTTTCCTCCTCGATGAGCTGTTTGCTCTCGCGGGCAAAAAAACTTCCGATTACGTCAAAATCGTTCCCTGCAAACCTTTCTACCGGATCGCTTGGCACGACGGCCAATCCTTCGAGTACACCGGTAATCAAGCGGAAATGGAGGCCCAAGTTCGCCAGCACTTTCCCAACGACCTCGAAGGCTACCGCCGCTTTGTAGGAGAAACCCACGCCATCTTCCAAAAAGCTTTCGTTGAACTTGCGGATCAACCCTTCTCCTCCTTCACCGACATGCTCCGAGTCGCTCCCGACCTCATCCGACTCCGTTCGGATCGCTCTGTATGGCAGATGGCCTCTCGCCACGTCAAATCGCAACGCCTTCGTGAAGTCCTCTCCTTCCATCCTCTTCTCGTCGGTGGCAATCCGTTCCAATCCTCCTCCATCTACGCCATGATCCACTATCTGGAGCGCGAATGGGGAGTTCACTTCGCTATGGGTGGAACTGGAGCCTTGGTCCAGGCCTTGGTCAAACTTCTTCAGGATCTTGGCGGCAAAATTCGCCTCAACTCTCCCGTGGACGAACTTCTCGTCGAAAACGGGGCGGCGGCGGGAGTTCGCCTCCGCTCTGGAGAAACCCTTCGCGCCAACGTCGTCGTCTCCAATGCGGACGTTGCAAATTTCTATCAGAAAAAAGTCCCCGCATCCGCACGACATAAATGGAGCGATCGAAAATTGAACTCCATGCGCTACAGCATGTCCCTTTTCCTCATCTACTTTGGAACTAACCGGACCTACCCCGACCTCGCCCACCACACCATCTGGCTCGGCCCCCGCTACAAAGGCCTGCTC
>Ga0214921_10007801_pt1 | contig 14125 bp, 10 predicted proteins | sample LL1505_MetaG_FD_177992 | JGI IMG/M metagenome (GOLD analysis project Ga0214921, IMG submission 177992) | Freshwater microbial communities from Lake Lanier, Atlanta, Georgia, United States - LL-1505 | ecosystem: Environmental > Aquatic > Freshwater > Lake | place: USA: Georgia | collected... | reverse complement strand
GATACCATTCCTTGTAGGTATTTTTTAGTTTATTTAGTTCTAGCTTTAATTTACCATTTTCATACCAAAATTTATCGCCAAACCCAGAAAAATCATTCAACGATTTAATTTGTCCATTTTCGAAAAATGATTTATAAATAGCATTTTGACGATTTCCATTTTCGGCTGTGCCACTTATTTTTCCTGATTTATAATAGGATTTAGAAGTAAAATATATATCTGTTTCCCAGATAGTTTCGCATGAAAGTTCTCCAGTTGAATACCATTCCAAATGTGTTCCAGTTCTAACTCCATTCGAATAAATTGACATCATTCTTTTCTTCCCATTTTCGTCAAAAAAATAAAGTTTTCCATTGGGTTTTGCTTTAGCTTTATTTATCCATGATAAAAAGCAACTTTCAGAAGAAATCAAGCTATCATAATCTTCAACTTGGATAGAAAATGTGGTGTCAGTTAATTTTGTAATTGTAAAATCACAATCCAATTTGAAATCTACTTCTTGTGCTTGCGACAAAAAAGGAAACAGTAAAATAAGTAGTAATGGTAATTTCATATTAAATAAATTTTGCTCTTCAACATGTTAACACTTCTCAATTAATTATTAAAACATTAGAGCTATTCTTCTTTTGTAAAGTCGAATTCTTATCAATAAGCCTGCCCAGACCTAAAGGGAATTTGTAAGCCCTCAATTTCCTATAAAAACTCCAAACTATATCCTGATGTATATCTCTCACTTTCAGTAAGTTTCACAATTCCTGCTTTGGTAGTAAAATCAGAGTTGGTATCTTCAAAATCGGCATGACCTTGCCACGGCTCAAGGCATACAAATTGTTTGCAATCTTTCTTGCTCCAAATTCCTAACCAAGGCATATTGCCTAAATGTAGTTTTACTCCTTTTCCATTGGCATTTAGCAAAAAAATTTCTTTTGATTGTATTGATTTTAATACCAAAGCATCTTCATCAAAAAGTGAAGTGGAAATAGGCAATTGATGGTTAATAAGTTGAATTTCTTTGGTTTGATGAGAAAGTAAACCATTTGAAAGATTTACTGAATTAGAAATTAACACCTCATCGTTTTCAAAATTCAATACATAATCTTCAAAAACTTCATTTTCAAACAAAGGCACCTTAAAACCAGGATGCCCCCCAATTTGAAAATACAACTCATCTTCTCCTACATTTTTAACTTCATATTGCAGCAATAATTGATTGTCAGAGAGTGTAAAAGTGGCAATTAATTCAAATTTAAAAGGATAAACATTCAGTGACGCTTCAGAATGTACTAGCTTTAAAATCAGTTCATTGTGTTGATGTGAAACTAATTCAAAATCTGTATCACGAGCAAAGCCATGCTGAGAAAGGCTGTATTCTATTCCTCGATATTGGTATTTTTTGTCTTTTACAGAGCCTACTATTGGAAACAAAAGAGGAGCATGTCTTCCCCACGCCGCTGGGTCAGCTTGCCAAATATATTCAGTGTTTTCCTTTATCACAGAGCTCAATTCTGCTCCTTTTTGGTTGATTGTGATGCTTAAAAAATTGTTTTGTAAAGTATATTTTTCCATTGTAAGCAAAGTTTATGACTTTTTAATAAAGTAAATTTAAGAATTCTAGTTTATATTTGATTAATAAAAATTGAATTGATATGATAAAAATATGTTTTGCAACCAATAACAAAAATAAGCTACAAGAAATAAGAGAAATTCTGGTAAATGAGGCTGAAATTCTGAGTTTAGAAGATATTAATTGTCATGAAGAATTACAAGAAACACAACCTACAATTGAAGGAAATTCTTTGCAAAAGGCTCAGTATGTGTTTGATAAATATGGCATCAACTGTTTTGCAGATGATACTGGTTTGTTGGTTGAGGCACTAGATGGTGCTCCCGGGGTCTATTCTGCCCGCTATGCAGGTGAACCGAGCAATGGAGAAAATAATATGAAACTTTTACTTCAAAATTTAGAGGGAATTGAAAACCGAAAAGCTCATTTTAAAACTGTAATTACTTATATTTCAGCCAAAGAAACTGTTCAGTTTGAAGGCATTGTAAACGGAAACATTGCCACAGCAAAGAAAGGTGAAAAAGGCTTTGGTTACGACCCCATTTTTGTGCCTGAAGGTTATACCCAATCTTTTGCAGAACTAAGCAGCGAAGAAAAAAATAAAATTAGCCACAGAGGAATTGCTACTAGAAAGTTGGAGGAGTATTTGCAAGCCATTTCTTAGGTTAAAAGTTCAACGTTAAAAGTTTAAAGTTATCATTCCATAACTTTGAACATTTAACGTTGAACCTTGAACTTTTAACATCTAAAACTAGAAACTCAATTGCAAGCCACCAGCAATTCTAATAGGGCTTTGAGGTGCACCTCTTAGCACTTCTGGTGAATTGGGATTCAATTCAGAAGCAATATTATAATACTTTAAATTTAAAGCATTTTCTACATTTACAAACACTGAAGTTGCTTTGTACACTTTGTATTTTAATGATAAATTTAACATTGTGTAACCGTCAAGTGTTTGTCTTGCATTAGGATTTGTTGGGTCTTCAAATAAGTTAATTCTTTGTTTTCCAACATTTATTAAACGTACAGAACCTGAAAATTTATTAAAATACACATCTGCTCCCACTCTTACAATGATGGGTGAAACATTTTCAATTTCAACTTTGCGGTTTTGATTATTAAAGTTCAAATCTGTAGTACCATTCACATAACTTACAGAAGCATAAGAGTTTAGTTTTAATTTTCCAAACAAAGCTGAATGATTTAAGATAATATTTCCACCATAATTGGTTTGCTTTCCTTGATTGATAAAGGTTTCTATAAATCCAATTTTATTGCCTAGGAAATGACCGTTATACAAATTATTTACATCGCCTGCTCTAATTACTAAATCAGACAAGAAAGTAATATATGAAGAAACAGACACTGAAAAATTATTTCCAATAAACTGACGAACAGATAGTTCTATATTCTTTGATTGAATAGGTTTTAATTTTGGATTGGGTAAATGCCAAAAACTAGAAGTATAAATGGTAGTACCTAAAGTATCTTTGGGTGTGAAAGAACCATAATGCTGATAAGCAATAAATGGCGAAGGCGCCAAGAAAGCCTGATTATAAAGCAATTTCAAAGTAGTTTTTCTGCTTACAGAATACACCACACTTGCCCTAGGATTCACTGTACTTCCAAAACGAGAGTTTTTGTCATATCTCCCTCCTAATGTGATAGATAAATCATTGATTGGGTTGTACTGTGCTTGCAAATAGGTACCCATATTGGTATATGCCAAATTGTAAAGCTGGGCTTGAATACCGTCAGGATTATTTACACTTCTTGAACCTAAATACACCCCACTGATTGAAGTACTTTGGTCAACAGGGCTCTCTAAATCACCACCTTTAGGAATTGAGTTAAACATTTCGGCAGTAGCACCTCCTATTATGGTCAGTTTTTCGTTCAATTCCCAGTTTATTTGTTCCTCTGCTTTCAACATTGAACCTACATCGTATTTATAACCCTTATTTAAACCTACATATAGGTTTTGATAATTTGAATTTGGGTCGGTAAAATATTTACTACCCATTAATAAAGAAGTAAAAGTAAAGTTATCAACTTTTTTATTGTGTTGCATATTCAACATATTTACAGTTCTGCCCAAAAAGGCATCTTTATTATACAAAGCATCTCTAGTTTTATATCCTAAAGCAGAAGAATTTTGTGTATAAGTAGAAATTGCTGAAAATGAAAAATCTCTAAATCGAATTGAGCCATAAATATTGTATCCTTTTGCAGGTGTTGTATAACTTGGTTGGGGAGTTTTCATAGGTATGTTCATTCCTTTTGAATCCTTTAAATCGGTTTGTAAGTATCCATTGTTATACACACTGTTATCAAAATTTGTCTCTGGATTATTTTTATAAATTTTACTTAAATCCGCTTGTTGGTCATATAAATATTGCCCAGATAAAGTGACATTAAAATCATCTTTGATTTTTTGATTTATGTATAATGATGAACTTGTATAGTTGTAATTTCCTGCAATGGAACTTGCTTTAAAAGTAGTATTTTTGTCTTCATCTGCTTTTTTAGAGATAATGTTAATAATCCCAGAAACGGCATCTGCACCATAAAGTGCTGACGCTGGGCCATATACCACCTCTATTTGTTTGGCTAAATTGATGGGATAATTCACAAATACCGGCATCATATCATTGGTAGGCGAAGAAAGTCTTACTCCATCAAGCATTATTACAAACTTATCTTGCCCAGCTATACCTCTAATGGTGATTTGATTAAATTGACCAGACGAGTTTTCTTCCACTTTAAAATCTGGCAAATCCCTCATTACATCCAATAAAGTTTGATAACCCCTCGCATTAATTTGGTCTTCAGTAATTACCATCATGGTGGCGGCCACTTTGCTTGCATTTTGTGCAAATTTACTTGCAGTGGTTACCTTTACATTCATCAAATCTTCTAATGACAAACTAAAAATATCCATTGAGTCATTAGGGTTGAAATTGGCAACTGGAACTTGTGCAAATGATAAAGTTCTAAATGAAAACAATGCCAAAACGGTGCTAGTTAGTTTTTTCATCATAATAAAATTAAAATAAGTAAAGAGGTTGTTTTACTTATATCGTAAACAAATAAAAAAAGTAACATTTTCTATATTATCTCTTTGTTAACAATTTGTTATCAATGAGTTAATATAGGCTGAATTTTGATTTTTAAACGATAGCTTTTCCTTTCATTGCTCTGTAGGCAAGTACCAAACCTATTAAGCCAAAGAAAGTGCCTAATAAAAATGGAGCACCTGGGAAAATAAAAGGTGCATCTGGCTTGGTGAAATAATAAAATAAACTGTTCATCATCAGAGGGCCAACAATGTAGGTAATACTTACTGCGCTATTTATAGCCCCTTGCAATTCTCCTTGTTCGTCGTTGGGCACTTGGTTTGAGATTACGCCTTGAAGTGCTGGGCCTGCAATTCCCCCTAAGCAATAAGGAATTAAAAATGCAAACATCATCCAGCTTGAACTTGCCAAAGAAAACAAAAACAAACCTAATGTATCTAGCACCAAGCCAACAATCACTGCTTTTTTAGACCCAAATTTTGGAATCACAATTCTAATAAGCCAGCCTTGAACAAGTGCAATTAAAATTCCCACAAAACCCAAAGAAAGCCCCATGGTGGTATCACTCCAATTAAATTTATATTTGGTAAAAAATGTCCAATTAGATTCCACTGCTTTGCCTGCCAAATACACAAAAAACTCAGCAATTACTAATGGCATTACCAATGAATATTTTTTTAATTGTTTAAATGCCCCAAAAGGATTGGCTCTTTTCCATTCAAAATTTCTTCTATTTTCTTTGCTTAATGATTCTGGCAACACAAAATAGCCATAAACTAAATTGATTAAACTAAATATCCCAGCTACATAAAATGGAGCTCTTGGACCCCAAATATCACCACAAATTCCCCCAATGATGGGCCCAATAATAAAACCAACTCCAAATGCAATACCCACAATACCAAAGTTTTGTGCTCTTTTTTCGGGTTCACTTATGTCTGCAATATAGGCAGTGCAAGTACTATAACTTGCACCAGAGAAACCTGCAATCATTCTTCCAATAAATAACCAAAATAAATTAGGGGCAAATCCTTGTACAAAATAATCTACTCCCAGCCCTAAAAGCGAAAGAAGCAAAATGGGTCTTCTTCCAAATTTATCACTTAAAGCCCCTAAAACAGGCGAAAAAGCAAACTGCATAGTAGCATAAGCAAATGTAAGCCAGCCATTTATGCTTGATGCTTCACTTACCTCACTACCCGTAATTTCTTTTAATAGCTCTGGCACAACAGGAATAATAATTCCAAGCCCAATTACATCTATCAAAAGAGTAATAAAAATAAAATTTAATGCGTTTTTATGATTTTTCATTTAATTTGACTCAATAAAATTTAATGTTAAATGTTTAAAGTTATGGTACACACCTTAAACCTTAAACTTTCAACTTTCAACTCCCTACCTATCCACCTCGCCCATTACCAAATCCAAAGAACCTATTATAGCCACCAAATCAGCTATCATGCCTCCTTTAGAAATAGCTGGCAACACCGATAAGTTTACAAAACTACAAGCCCTTACTTTGCATCTGATGGGCATATCGGCCCTGCCATCTGTTTTAAAAAAGTAACCAAGTTCCCCTTTTGGGTTTTCGGCTCTGGCATAAAACTCCATGGCTTCTGGCCTTACTTTTTTAGGCACTAGTGCTTGTGGGTCAAAATCTTGCGTTCTTTTATGTTCTCCTTTTAGTTTTTCCAAACATTGCTCAATTATCTTCAAACTCTCTCGGCATTCCAAAACTCTCACATAATTTCTATCCCAACAATCACCCACTTTTCCCATTTTTCCTTCCCCTACTGGAACACTGAAATCAATTTCTGGATAAACCGAGTAGCCATCTACTTTTCTTAAATCATAAGCCAATCCAGAACCTCTTAGCACTGGTCCACTACAACTAAAATTGATGGCCAATGGCAAAGGCAACACTCCCACATTGGCAGTACGATCTATAAAAATCTTATTTTCAGTTACTAATTGTTCTAATTCTGTAAGTTTTGGAGCAAAATACTTGCAGAAATCTGTAATTCTGTCTTCAAAACCAATAGGCAAATCGTAGTACAAACCACCAATCCAAATATAATTGTAAAGCATTCTTGCCCCCGACAACCATTCTAAAAGCCTCAAAATGTGCTCTCTATCTCGCATCAACCATAAAAAAGGTGTAAATGCACCAATATCCATGGCATAAGTGCCAATTGCTACACAATGTGAGGCAATTCTGTTTAATTCTGCTACTAAAACTCTTATGTATTCTACTCTTTGGGGGATTTTATCACTAATTCCAATCATTTTTTCCACTGCCATGGCATAAGCATGTTCAGAATTCATGGCAGTAATATAATCCATTCTATCTACATAAGGTATAATTTGATTATATTGAAGTGATTCAGCATGTTTCTCAAAACACCTGTGTAAATAACCAATATGAGGCACCACATCCACCACTATTTCACCATCGGTAATGACCTCAAGCCTTAGCACTCCATGGGTAGATGGGTGCTGAGGACCAATACTTAACGACATTTCCTGTGTTTTTAAATTTTCAGGAAAATGCTTTACTGGCTCAGAATTTTTTAGATGATCTGGATGATATTTATACTGTACCATTTTTTTAGGTGACAAGGGAGAAGTGATAGGTGACAGGTGATAGGTGATAGGTGACAGGTGATAGGTGACAGGTGATAGGTGATAGGTTAACGTCCAACTTTCAACTTTCAACTTTTAACTTTCAACCATTAACTTTTAGCCTTTTCAATTCTCAATCCTACCGACTGAATGCCTTTTAACTTTTCTTCTCTCATGTACTGAATTAACCTTACATAAAACTTGCCTTTGTATGGAAATTTAAAATTTTGAGCAATTAAAAATTTATGAAAAAACAAATCTACCGAGCCACTGCCAAGTGGTTGACCAGTTTTGGGATCCATAATAATGAATTCTACTTGCTCTTCCCTTATTTTTTTTCTTACACTATCTAGAATCTCGTATTTTAAAAATAAATTGTAATAAGGATAATTAATGCCATTTCTTACATTAATTACTAAATTACAGTTATTTAACTTTTCATCTGCTTCAATAGGAAATACTGGCACTGTATCAATATGCCATTCACTGTTTTTGAATTCAAAATTGTGTTCATAAATTCTATTATCATTGCATGAAAATAAAAAACCCGCAATAATTAAATTTATGATGATGAGTAAATTACGCATTTTATATAAATTTTAGAATGGATAAATACACTTTTTGTCTAATTAAGAATTATTGTTTTACTCTTTTTGGTATGCCCGATGGCAAAGTGCTTTTCTCTGATTCTGTGTTACTCTTAGGCTCAGTATTTGCATTATTTATTTCATTATCAGCAGGTTTTACTCTTTCAAATTTCCTTGGTGGGAAATTTTCCTGAGCTGGTTTTTCATTTACCTCCTTGTTTCTAACAGGCTCATTTTGAACTGGATTGTCCCTTTTTACTTGCTGAGGCTCCCTGTTAGGAATATTTTTGGGTCTCTGATTGCCCTGCTCTCTATTTTGAGTAGGGTTTTGATTTTCTCTTTTTGAGAAAAACTCTTTCAAAGGTTTTCTTTCAATAATAATATCTTCAACAGGAGTATCTAAAGTTACTTTTTTCTCTGGCTCTTGCTTAGGAACAAAATTCTCTCTTCTTGGCTTTTGATTATTTTGTTGATTATTAGGCTGATTATTATTATTTCTGTTTGGATGCTGATTTTCTCTAGCAGGAATATTCTCTCTACTTGGCTGATTTTGAGCCTTATTATTTACTGTAAACTGGGTTGCAGTATCGCCACCTTGAGGTTTTTTCTTTTTCTTTTTATTACGACTATTTTTTGAACTGTATTTTTGATCCAATCTTTCCAAGTCGTCATTAGAACCTCTCAATTCTTCTTCTCTGTCACTTTCAAGTTCATCCAAACTTAAGCTATCTGGTTGAATACCTTGTTTATTCAGTTCTACTACTTTTAATACTTGCTCAATAGACAATGGATACCAAGCAGTTTCATTTTTATAAGCAAACCACATTATTTTTCTAAAAATATCTGTTTTTTGCAAATACGCTTCTCCTTTTGTAGTTACCAATGCCTCTTCTATGGTCGGGATGTCTTTTAAAGCATCCATGTAAGTGTCTAACTCATAGTTCAAACAACACTTTAGCCTGCCACATTGCCCAGATAATTTTGCAGGATTTAAAGATAGATTTTGGTACCTAGCTGCCGTGGTGGATACACTTTTAAAATCAGTGAGCCATGTAGAGCAACATAATTCTCGTCCACAAACGCCAATTCCACCAAGTCTGCCTGCCTCTTGACGCAAACTGATTTGTTTCATTTCCACTCTTACTTTAAACTCAGAAGCAAGAATTTTAATCAATTCTCTAAAATCAACTCTTTCATCTGCTGAATAAAAGAACGTAGCTTTTGTATTATCTGCCTGGTATTCAATATCAGAAAGCTTCATCTGAAGATTTCTTTGTTGAATAATTTCTCTACAACGATACATGGTGCTCAATTCTCGTTGCTTGCTGGCTTCGTATTTTTCTAAATCCTTATCAGTGGCTACCCTGTAGATTGATTTAATGTTTTCGTCTTCTGCAATATTTTTCTTTTTCATTTGTAGCTTCACAAGTTCACCTTGCATAGATACAAAACCAACATGATGACCTCCTGTAACTTCTACCACAATTGGGTCGCCAGTGAAGAGCTCTAAATTAGAATTATTTCTAAATATTTCTTTTCTACCACCTTTAAATCTTACTTCTACCAAATCAGTTTTTTGAGCAACTGGAATTACATCATGCATATTGCTCAACCAATCAAAAACATTCAATCTTGTACACGAACCACTTCCACATCCTCCGCTTCCGCAACCACCAGTTGTGCTACATCCTCCACTACTACAAGCCATTATATTATATTCTTTATAAACTTATCTATTTATGAATTGGCACTTTTTACAACTTAATTTTGTATTACGCCTAACATACAAAATTAAGTTAAAATTTATACTAGCAATTATAAAATGGGTGTTTTTTTTATAAGTTTTACAACTTGTTGATTTTGTTTTGGTTATTTAACAGTTTCAAAAATCTAGTTCAAAATTTCAGGTTTCAAAGAGTTCCATTAAAAGACTATTTAGGTTCTATTACACCCTCCGAATATTATATAAATATAGATGAATATGAATATTAATATATCCGAAGCGAAAATGTTAAAATTAAACAAACATATAATAATTTATATCGACCCAAAAAACAACATTTTATAGGACTATTTATATACAAAGTTGCACTATTCTTATTTTTCTTACCGTTTACTCAAAATATTTACCGTTCACTCATTTCTGTTAGGATAAAAAAATTATTCACATTAGTTTTATATTGAAGATTTTACCAATCATTTCGTACGAATTAGAATTTTAAAACGCTTTATAAAATTTCAAAATGAAAAAACAATTATTTACAAAATTAGGCTTAGTGGCAGTTTTTGTACTAGCTACAGTTACAGCGGGTGTATGTGCTCCTCCTCCCCCAGATGTACCTTTTGATGGTGGTATCTCATTACTTATTGGCGGTGGTATTTTTTTAGCCATTAGAAAATTCATCACAAAATAAATAGCAACAATTTCACAACAATTAATAAATCAATCAATTAACAATTAATGAAAACAACTAAAAACGTATTAATCTCTGCTTTAGTAGGATTAAGCTTAACGGCAAATGCACAAAACGATTATACTTTTGATAAAGTATTTGGTAAAAATGGTGATGCATCTGGTCTTTTCAGACAGCCACAAGATGTAACTTTAACTTCTTCTCAAATGATGGTTGTTTCTGATTTGAATAATCACAGAATCCAATTATTTGACAACAACGGTCAATGGCTTTCTGAAATTGGGGGTTTCGGTTCAGGGGCTAATGGATCTGGTACTGGAAACGGCGAATTCAAATCACCAAGAGGGGTAGCAACTTTCAATAATTTTGTTTTTGTTGCAGATAATGCCAATAATAGAATCCAAATTTTGCAAATTAACAATGACAATACTTTGTCATATTATGGGCAATTTGCAACTACCTACTTAAAAAATAATGTTGAGACAGCTTATGCTCCATTATCTGTAGCAGTAGATAGAATTGGAAATTTATATGTTGCAACTCAAACTACAGATAAAGTTTATAGATATTTAAACAATTCTGAATTAAGAACTTCCACTGTATCTCCTTTATTATTTTCAAGAGACAATACTTTTACTTTAGGCACAACATTAAATAATCCTAAAGGTATATTTATTGATGGCAAAACTTTATATATTGCTGATGCTGGCAACAACAGAATAGTTGAAGCTGTAGTTAATGGCGAAATTATTTCTTTAACTGGTATTGAAGCACCAACAGACATGACTTTAAATGCTATAACTGGCAATTTATTAGTTTCATTTGCTTCAAATAATTCTGCAGGAGTAAAAGTATTTAGCAAAAACAAAGTAGCTAGAACTGAACAAGCTGACAATAGCTATGTAGAAGTTTCTTCATTTGGTACTTATGGCACTAAAGTAGGTACTTTACAACAACCAAATGGTATAGTAGTTGATGCAAACAACAAAGTAATTATTGCTGATGGTTTAGGACAAAGAGTTTCTATTTTCAAAGCATGTGCTACACAAACCAAAAACTTAGACCTTACTTCTTGCGGTGATTATGTATTTAATGGCAAAACATTAACTGTTTCTGGTGTATATACTGAAACTTTTAAAGGTAGATGTGATTATGACTCAGTGGTTACTTTAAACTTAACTGTAAAACCAGTTTTAACTCCGTCTGTAACGTTAACTAATGGTTCTATTTTATCTGTAGTAAAAGGCACTGATTTAAATTTGAATACTATTGTAACTAATGTTGGCACAAACCCAACTTATACTTGGTACAGACAAAATACAAATGGTGTTGATGTAAAAATTAACGGTCAAACTGCTAGTTCTTATTTGGTAAACAACATTCAAGCAAATGCGGTGTATAGTGTAGATGTTACAATTAATGACAAAAGTATTTGCGTTTCTACAAGTAAAACGTCTAAAGCTTCTGTTATTGTAAACATAATGCCTACTACTACTTATAATAACAAAACTAACATCAACGGTACTATAAATACTAATGTAGAAATTAAATCTGGTTTTAATCAATTATCTGGCAATACTACTGTTGCAGGAATTGTAGCTGTTAGATCTGGTGCAATTTTAGATTTAAATAACTTTACTTTAAATGCACAAGGTTTTGAAATTGAAGATGGTGCAATTGTAATTGAAACTGGTAACAGTGGCATAAGTAAATTATTTAGTGCTTCACCAATTTCTTTCACTAGAACTCAAACTCACGCAGGTTATACTTACATTTCTTCTCCATTTACTTCTGCTTCTGGCGCATCAGGGTATGAATACAATGAAAATGCAAGAGTAGGAAATAACTATATGTCAGGTTGGAAAACCGTTTCTGGAAATTTTGTACAAGGTAAAGGTTATGCAATTAATGGTTTAGGTACAAAAAATATTACAGGTAACTCATTAAACAATGGTAATGTTTCAATTACTGCAACTTATACTGATACTGACGTAAACAAAGATCGTAACGGTTGGAATTTATTAGGTAATCCATTTGCTGCTCCATTAAACATTGCTACCTTCTTATCTCAAAACGGTTATGCTGCAGTTTATTTCTGGAATGGTAGAAGTTATATCACTACAAACACAGGTTCAATTCCAGCTGGTCAAGCTTTCTTTGTAAATATTCCTAAAGAAGCTAATATTACTTCTAAAGTTACTAATTTCACTTCAGCTCAAGTAAATCACAATTTATCAAATACACTTCAAAGAGTAGCTCCAACTGAAGGTTTATCATTAAATCTTAATGAATCTGATGCTACTGAATTATTATTCGGAGCTGACGTAACTGATGCTTTTGATGTAACTGCTGATGCTGCTAAAAACTTAACTCCTGCAGTTTCTGAAATCTTTACTTTAGTTGCTGATAAAAAATTAGCAATTAATTTCTTATCAAATGCAGTTAGCGACAAAGTAGTTGCATTAGGTATTACAGTAGCAAGTGCTGGTTCTAACACAATTAGCTTAGCAACTAACAACTCTACTTTCTCTCAAGTGTTATTAAAAGATAAAGTTACTGGTACAGTTACTGATTTAGCAACTTCTTCTTATACTTTCACTTCAAATGCAGGTACAATTGTTGACAGATTTGAAATTCAATTACCAAGTGCAAGATTAACTGGTTTAGCTGATGATAACCAAGCTGCTTTTGTAACTGTTTATGACAACGGAAACCATGCAATTTCAATCAACGGTGAATTTGATGTAATTACTGTACTTGACTTAAATGGTAAAGTTATTTACACTGGTGCTGCTTCTACAATCTCTGTAAACAATGCAGGTTTGTACTTAGTAGAAACTATCTCTGGTGCTACTAAACAAGCTCACAAAGTAATTGTAAAATAATTTACTTCAAATTAGATACAAAAAAAGCCTAGCATTTCTGCTAGGCTTTTTTTATGCTTTTTTAAAATTATTTATTGGTAAAATTTGGCTTTCTTTTTTCTAAAAAGGCTGTGGTACCTTCTTTAAAATCATCACTTGTGGTGCATTCTGCAAAAAGAGAGGCTTCATGGTCAAATCCATTTACTTGTTTATCATATAAGCCGTTCATTGCTTTTATTACTCTTTCTGTGGTAAAAGCAGATTTTGAAGTAATTTTATTAAGAATTGATTTTGAAAAACTTAGCAGGTCTTCTGGTGTAGTTACATAACTTACAAGTCCTATTTCTAATGCTTTTTGAGCATTGATAATTTCTGCTGATAACATTAGCTCAAGTGCTTTTGCTGGCCCAACTAATTTTGGTAACCTTTGGGTAGCTCCATACCCAGGAATAATGCCCAAATTTACTTCTGGTTGACCAAACTGAGCATTTTCAGCGGCTATTCTGATATGGCAAGCCATGGCTAGCTCACATCCTCCACCAAGTGCAAAACCATTTACAGACGCAATTACAGGTTTGGTAGCATTTTCTATGGCAAAAAATACATTTTGCCCAAACAAAGCTGCATCTTTTGCCTCATTGATAGACAATTGTGCAATTTCTGTAATATCTGCCCCAGCTACAAATGCTTTTTCACCATCACCAGTAATAATAATACCTATTACATTTTTATTTTCATTTAGTGTAACCATTGCATGGTGTAATTCCGTAAGAGTAGCAGTGTTAAGGGCATTCAATTTTGAAACCCTACTCATGAAAATAATAGCATTGTTATTTTCCAGTTCAATTCTGATGTTAGTATAATTCATAGTATTCATTTTAAATTATAGGTATAGGCGTTTAGGTCGCATTATTTTTCTTCATTTTAAGCGAATAGGGCTATTATTTATAAACTTCACAAGAAGTAAATCGAATATTGTCCCTAAATTATTCCTTCT
>Ga0214921_10007800_pt1 | contig 14126 bp, 10 predicted proteins | sample LL1505_MetaG_FD_177992 | JGI IMG/M metagenome (GOLD analysis project Ga0214921, IMG submission 177992) | Freshwater microbial communities from Lake Lanier, Atlanta, Georgia, United States - LL-1505 | ecosystem: Environmental > Aquatic > Freshwater > Lake | place: USA: Georgia | collected... | reverse complement strand
CGGGTAACGATCGAGTTGATGGCGGTCGAGCCCGACCCGTTCGATCAGTGCGCAGACCCGGTCCAACCGGTCGGCCGCGGTGAGGTGGGGTTCGTGGGTACGTAAGGGCTCCGACAGGATCTGCAGGATATTCATCCGCGGATCGAGTGAGGCCAGTGGATCTTGAAACACCATCTGGACTTGCCGGCGCACCTCGAGCCAGGGCTGCGAGTTCACCGGCGCATCTGAGGTGAAGGCCGCGGTGAGGCCCGCAGTGATACCAGCGTTCGCAGCGACAGTGGATTTTGGCGCCAACTCTTGATCGAACCAGCGCAGCGACTGAGCCTGAAAGGGGACGAGGTTCAGTAGCGCCCGGGCGAGCGTTGACTTGCCGCAGCCGGATTCACCCACGACGCCCAGCGTTTCACCCGCCTGGAGATCGAAACTCACCCCGCGCACGGCTCGCAGCGTGACGCTGGGCGACCACGGCCAATCCCCCCCGCGGACTGGAAAACCGACCTGCAGGTCCTGAACTCGCAGGAGAGGGTTGTTCAGCGCAGCGATCCCAGCCGAGGCTGAGGCTGAGGCCGTGGGTTCGGCGCGCTGGGGCTGAACCGCCTGAATTCTTCGAATCTCTTGAATCGAAACCTCGCCAATGGGCCGGTGGCACGCGCGTCGGTGGCTCCCGCCGGCAAGCGCTGGCGCAAGATTACATTGCGCGTCAGCCAGTGCGCATCGCGGGGCAAACGGACAACCCGGGGGCATATTGGCGAGGTTCGGGGGAGCACCGGGGATCGCAATCAGCGTGTCTTGTTCGCCGTGCAGTCGCGGTGCGGCATTGAGCAGGGCGAGGGTATAGGGGTGGCACGGGCCGTCAAAGAGGGCCTGCGCGTTGCCCTGCTCCATAATCCGGCCGCCATACATCACCATGACCTCGTCGCACAGTCCGGCAACCAGTCCCAGGTCGTGGGTTATCATCAGGATGCCGGTTCCAAAATCGTGCTGCAGTCGGCGTAGGAGGCCGACGATCTGGGCTTGAACGGTCACATCGAGGGCCGTTGTCGGTTCGTCCGCGATCAGCAGATCGGGCTCACAAAGCAAGGCCATTGCAATCATGATGCGTTGACGCATGCCGCCAGAGAACTGATGTGGATAGCCCTTCAAGCAACGCACCGGATCGGCAATCTGAACCGCCTCCAGCATCGTCTGCGCGCGCGCCCGGGCAGCCCTTGGCGTCGCATTCTTTTGAACCTCGAGGACCTCGGTCATCTGCCGCTCGATCGTCAGATACGGGTTCAGAGAGGTCATTGGATCCTGAAAGATCATCGCAATCCGGTTGCCACGGATCTGGTTCAGCTCGCGCGGTGGCAGGCGCAGCAGATCACGTCCTTCGAAGTAGGCCTCACCCGTCGCGTGGCCGCCGGCGGCCAGTAGCCCGAGGATTGCGAGCATGCTCTGGCTCTTACCCGAACCACTCTCGCCGACGATCCCAAACGTCTGCCCTTTCGACAGGGAAAATGACAAATCTCGGACGGCGTCCAGGCGTCCATCGGGCGTCTCGAAATGCACGCCCAGGTGTTTCACTTCGAGCATGGCCGGGGGCTTTGGATCAAGCATCAGCGGTCTTTCGGATCGAGCGCATCGCGTAGACCATCACCCAGAAAGTTAAAGCAGTAGAGCGTGGTCGACAGCATGGCCGCGGGAAAGAGCAACAACCAGGGCGCCACTTCCATCGTCTGGGCGCCCTCCTGGATCAGCACTCCCCAACTGGTCATGGGTTCTTGAATACCCAGGCCGAGAAACGACAGAACGGACTCGGTCAAAATGACCGCGGGGACAGTCACGGTGGTGTAGATGACCACCATCCCCAGGAGGTTTGGAACAATGTGGGTGGCGATAATCCGGGCTTGCGAAACGCCTATGGCGCGCGCTGCTTCGACGTAGTCCATCCGTTTGAGTGAAAGCGCCTGGCCGCGGACGAGGCGCGCCATGTCCATCCACGAAAAAGCGGTAATGGCCAGAACGACCAGATAAAAATCCCGACCCAATACCGTCACCAGAAGAATCGCGATCAGCAGGTAGGGAACGGCATACAGCACATCGACGACACGCATCATCCATTGGTCCGCAAAGCCACCCAGAAAGCCTGCTGTTGCACCCCAAAGGGTGCCGAGCGCGACCGAACTGAGCGTTGCCAAAATCCCTACCATCAGAGAGATCCGACCGCCCATCAGACAACGCACGAGGAGATCGCGCCCAGATTCGTCGGTCCCCCACCAATGACTGTTGGCTAATCCCGGCGCGAGGGCCATTGCGTTCCAGTCCGTGCTGTCAAACGCATGGGGTAACAACCAAGGTCCGACGATGCAGACGATGGTGATCAATATCAACAGTAGAGCGCTGACCGTGGCCGCCCGATTTCGGCCAAACCGATCACGCGCATCCCGCCAGGGGCTGCGCGGAGCCGAGGGTTGGGTTGCTTGGGTTGGCTGGGTTGGTTCGGTCGACATCAATAACGGATCCGCGGATCCAACACGGCGTAGAGCAAGTCGACAATCAGGTTGAGGGTCACCACGACCAGCGTGATCAGCACGACTAGCCCGAGGATCAGGGTGTAGTCCCGATTCGCGGCGCCATTCACCACCAGACGCCCAATGCCGGGCAGCGAAAACACGGTTTCGGTGACTAAGGCGGCCGTGATGGATGAAATCGCCAGCGGCCCAAGGACCGAGACCACCGGTAAGAGTGCGGGCTTGAGGGCGTGACGCACGACGATTAGGCGCAGTGATAGGCCTTTGGCGCGAGCGGTCCGGATGAAATGGCTGTGCAGCACCTCAACCAGGCTGCCGCGCATGACCCGCCCGATCGTGGCCACATTGATGAACGTGAGCAATGCGATGGGCAAGATCATGAAGCGGGGCTCAAAATCATTCCAGCCGCCTGAAGGCAACCAGCGCAGCCAAAGCGAGAAAATCAGAACCAGGACGGGGGCAATGACAAAGGATGGAAAAACGCTCCCCAGATTGCCCAGCAGCATCACGCTCACATCAATCCAGGAATTCTGTCGCAGGGCAGCGAGGCTGCCCAAGACCACGCCAATGACCAGTGAAAGCGCAATGGCGGTTCCGCCAATCGTGAGGGAGATCGGCAGTGCGTCTGCGACCAGATCGTTCACTGACCAATCGGCATAACGAAATGAGGCGCCGAGGTCACCGTGTAACAGGTTGCTGAGATAGTGCAGGTATTGCTGCCAGAGCGGCAGGTCAAGGCGGTATTTCGCCTGCAAATTTGCCAACACGGCGGCCGACACGGCTTTCTCGCTATCGAACGGTCCGCCCGGGGCAGAGAACAGCAGCACGTAGACGGAGGCGATCACAACCAACAGGGTCGGAACGATCGCCAATAGTCGGCGCAGGGTATAGGCCAGCATGGTGTCGGTGACCCGGAACTTTCAACGATAAATCTTCAGCACTCAATACGAAGTGCCGCGCATTCAATGCTTGATAATATAGAGATCTTTGCTGCGAAAACGATCCATGACGTTCTCGGTGGAATAACCACCGACATAGGATTTCACCAGCCGTGGGAGCGAGTACTGCAGCAATGGAATGATCGGATAGTCCGCCATCACCAATTCCGTGGCCTTCGTAAATAGGGCGCTGCGTTTCGCCGGATCGGTCTGCTGCGAGCCCTGCTGGATCAAGGCTTCCGCTTCACGGTTACAGTTAAAGTTATTGTTCTGATCGGAGTCACATTTCACCAGGGCCAAAAAGGTGGTCGCGTCGTTGTAGTCTGCGATCCAGCCATTACGTGCCATTTCAAAATTCCCGTCGTGGCGGCGTTTGAGCAGGACCTTGAATTCCATCGCTTCGAGTTCGACTTGAAGCCCCAGCTTGGTCTTCCACTCGGAGGCCGCAAAGATGGCCATCTTCTTGTGATAGTCGCTCGTGTTGTAGATGAAGGTGAACTTGGCGCCAGGTTTCACTCCAGCTTCTTGCAAGAGGAGCTTGGCGTCGGCAACGCGTTTTGCCATGGGCCACTGGGCCCAGTCGTAGGCGGCGACTTCGGCGCCCTCGAGGCCTTTGACGAAGAGTCCATAGGCCGGGGTCTGGCCGTCCGCGGTGACGCGCTGCGAGAGTAAATCGCGATCGATCACCATCGAGAGGGCCTTGCGTACCCGCACGTCCCGAAAGAAGGCACTTTGGGTCTGAAACGAGTAGTAGCGTAGACCCAGCATCGGCGAATTTCGCGTCTCGGCCGGATACTTTTGCAAGGTTTTTTCAAACGAGCCGGGTGGCAACTGATACACCCAGTCGTTCTCCCCGGTCTCGAACAGCTTGACATCTGCATTGCCGTCTTCGACGGGCAAATAGGTCACTTGGTTCAGTTGCACCTGAAGCGCATCCCAATACTGTGGGTTCTTCTCGAGGATCACCTTGCTGTTAACCTGCCACTGCTTGAGCACAAAGGCGCCGTTGCTAACCAGGTTGCCGGGTTTGGTCCAGTCTTTGCCGTGCGTTTCGAGCGCTTTCGAATGGATCGGGGCCAGATTAGGGTTGGCGAGCAAACCGGGCATGAAGGTGATCGGGGTTTCGGTCCGAATTTCCAGCGTCGTCTTGTCGATCGCTTTGATACCCAATTCGCTGACCGGCTTCTTGCCGTTGGCCACGTCCTTGCCATTAGCAAAAAAATCGCCAAAGGTGTGGGCGTATTTGGACGCGGTCTTTGGATCGAGCAAGCGCCGAATGCCAAACACGAAATCTTGCGCAACGACCGGATCGCCGTTCGACCACTTGGCGTTCGGGCGCAATTTGAAGACCCAAGTCAAGGCGTCCGACTGTGACCAGCGTTCAGCGACGCCGGGGACGATCTTGCCGCGAGCGTCATTGGCGGTTAGCGGCTCGAACAGGTCGCGCACAATGTTGGCAGCGCCGGCTGATTCGATCAGTGCGGGGTCCAGAGACTCAGGCTCTGAGCCATTGTTGCGGATGATCGTCTGGGTCGAATGCAATGTCACGCCCGCCGGAACCACCGCGGCCCCGGGTTGTTGAAGCCCCAGAGTGTTCACCATGAAGAACAGCATGATGAACTTGAGGCAACCTCGGGAAACGGGGAGCTCCAGCGTGACGGCGCCGAGCAGGTTTTTCATAGACACACGCTGGCGTTAGGGCTGAACACGCGGCTCGACATCCACGAACTTCCAGAAGTCGCGCATAAATGGATGGCGCTGATACCCATGGACCCAGGGGTGGCTGAGGTCGGTCAGGATGCGGTGTGTTCTGAACTTGTAGGGCATGTAGGCCACCAGAATCTTGACGGCTTCGCGGGTCAGTGCCAGACGCTCTGGGCCGTCAGGCATCGCGCTAATCTGACGATACAACGCATCGTAGTGCTTGTTGTCAAATCGGGCATGGTTCTGCTGACCCTTCGATTCGGAATACCCCAGGGCCAGCACACTGGCGCCGTCGGTGCCGGAAGCGCTCAAGCCTAAGCCCCACATCATGAGTTTTCCGGCCCGCGAGGCCTTTAGGTGCTCGGGCCATTTGCCTTGCTTAAAGTCCAGCTTGATCTGGATGGCATCCATGTTTTTTTTGAAGATCTCGTCGAGCTCCTTTTGGGCGCCACCTGGGATCGTCGAGAATTCTAGAATGAGTGGCTTGCCGTCGGGTTGGTCCCGCCAACCATCACCATTCTTATCGGTGTAACCAAAGAGATCGAGCAACGCAATCGATCGGGCCCGATCAAACTGACCCATTTCGGAGCGCATCTGCGGGTCGTAGCCGATTGTCAGGGGCATCACGGGTCCATTCGCGATGATCGCCTGCCCACGTCGCGGTAGCCGGACTTCCTCGGCCGAGTTGTACGCGAGCGCAATCGCACGACGCAGCGCCACTTTGTCGGGGGTGTAACCGCCTACGACCGGGTGTTCCATCGCGAAATACATAAAAGTCACGTCCGAGGACGGCACGCGAACCATTTGGATCCCGGCCTTTTTGAGGTTTGGGGCCAACTGATTGCGCGGGATGGCCTGGTTTACAAAGCTGTTGGGCAGACGCTCGATGAGGTCGTGTTCCTTATTCAAAAAAGCCAGCCAACGGGGTTGCTCTTCTTCAACAATCGAGACCTCGACGCGGTCAATCATCGGCAGTCGACGACCTTTGAGTGCAGTGGCAATGGCTTGGGAGACGGGATCGTCGGTCGGGGCCTCGGCCTCGTAGAACTGTTCCCGAAAGTTCGGGTTTCGAACAAGATTGATCTTGGATGAGCGGCGCCATTCCCCGAGTTGAAAGGCACCGGTGCCGACGGGGTGTTCCATGATCCGGTCGCCATAGGCCTCGACGACTTCGCGCGCCACGATCCCGAAAATTCCGGGGTCGGCGAGAAGGCTCGAGACGAACCGGGGTCGCGCCTCACCGACTCGAAACTGCACCGTGTAACGGTCGAGTGCCCGCATTCCGGGGATCTCGGTGTTGTAATCAAACTTGCCGCTTGCCTGGGCTTGGTCCCGTAAAGCATCCAGCCCGAGAATTTTCTCTTCCTTGACCCCACTGAGAGACGGGCTTTTGGTCTTTGGGTCAAAGATCCGCTTGTAGGTGTAGACCACGTCGTTTGCGGTCAACTCGCGCTTCTTTCCTCCAAATGCCGGATCATCCGAAAAATAAATTCCGGGTCGAAGTCGAACCGTGAAGGTTTTGAAATCCTCTGAAACCTCGGGCATGTCCTGAGCCAGGTTCGGCTTGATTTTTGCGGGTCTGGCCAAATAATCGTAGGTGTAGAGCGAATCGAAGATATTGGCTGTCAGAATGCGGGAATACAGGTCGCTCAGCTGCGCCGGGTCAAAACCCGTTTCAGCGATCGGAAACGCATAGCGAAGGACTTTCTCGGGGCTTCCGGTGGCTGGGGCGGCGGCTTGAGTAAGCGTCCCGCTCAGTGCCGCGTAAACTAGGACAAAGAGGGCGAGTCCGACTCGGACCACAGGCCTCAATTTATTAATTAGTTTTATCACGATCTGACGATTTTTCTCGCATGCGGTTGATCATGCCCGACCCCGAAGTACTGGTCAATTTCGGCCTGGACCCGACATGCTGACCTATTTTCTGCGTCGAATCCTGCAAATGATTCCGACCCTGATCGGGGTCGTTTTGCTGGTTTTTTTCCTGTTCAAATATTTCGGAGGCGACCCCGCCGAAATTCTCGGCGGACTCCAGGCGACACCCGAGCAGATCGAATCCATTCGCACTGAATTGGGCCTGAATGAGCCGGTCCGGGTTCAGCTTTGGATGTTTGTCACCAAAGTGGTGACTTTCGATTGGGGCAGCAGCTGGGCCACGCGAGAGCCCGTGCTGGAAATTTTCAAGTCCCGGTTGCCGGCAACGCTGACGGTCATGATTCCGATTTTGCTGCTCGAAGTGGTGTTCGGCATCATGGCCGGGATGGCCGTCGCGTATGTACGGGGAACATTGACCGACCGGATCGTCATGATTGTGTGCACGATCGCCATGTCGATCAGTTTTTTGGTGTACGTGATTCTGGGTCAGTATGTGTTTGCATTTCAGCTCGGCTGGTTCCCGGTCCAGGGGTGGTCCTCGAGCCTCGCCACCAATCTGATCAAATTCGCGCCGTTGCCGGTGTTTTTGGCGGTTGCGGTCAGCCTGGGGCCTTACACGCGTCTGTATCGCAGCTTTTTTCTTGATGAGATCAATCAGGACTACGTGCGGACTGCGCGGGCCAAAGGGGTTGGCGAGTCGCGCATCCTTTTTGTACATGTGTTGCGCAACGCGATGATCCCGATTCTCACGAACGTGGCGACCCATTTGCCCAGCGTGTTCATCGGATCGTTCCTGATCGAGGTGTTCTTCTCGATCCCCGGGCTGGGTCGAGAGGTTTACACCGCCGTCAATCGAAGCGACTACCCCGTGATCGAGGCGGTGACGGTTTATCTGGCAGTTCTGACCATGGCCATCAACCTGCTCACCGATCTGCTGTACAAGGTCGTTGATCCGCGGGTGGTCCTCAAGTGAAGGCGGCGCATTCCCCTGGCCTCTGGACGATGGCCTGGCTCAAGCTGCGCGCGGACCGGGTCGGCATCTCCTCCCTTGCGATTGTCCTCGGGTTTGGTTTGCTGGTGGTCCTGGCGCAATTGGGGCTGGTCGCTTCCGACTGGCAGCGTGAAGTGGCCACACCGTTTGCGCCACCGCATTGGGTTGGGCCGAGTACGGACCCGGAAGAGATTCAGACCCAGGCGGAGGGCTCGCCAGTGTTGGATATCAGTGCGGTCGATCCCCTGGCTCCAGATTACGAGAAATGGGCCCGGCAGGCGGCTCAAGTCACCGAGGTGGTCACGCAGAAGGCGACGACCCGGGCGTTGGGTGCAGATCGGATCGGCCGCGATGTGTTGGCTAAAGCGATTAAGGGCGCGCAGGTCTCGATCACAGTCGGCGTCGCTGCGGCGTTGATGGCCACCTTGATCGGCACCTTGTTGGGCGCGTTGGCCGGATATTTCGGTGGGGTGATCGATGATTTACTTGAATGGCTCTATAACGTTTTCAACTCGGTCCCGTATGTGCTGCTGATTTTTGCGCTCGCAGCGGTCTTTAAGTCAGGTCCGATGGCTCGGGTGTTCAGCAATGGGATCGCCCCCGTGGTGATCATCTTGAGCGTGGTGGGGTGGACGGGAATCTATCGCCTCGTGCGGGCCGAGTACATCAAGCACCGCGGTCGCGAGTACGTCCGTGCGGCCGAAGCGATTGGGGTCAGTCATCTGGCGCGCATGTTTGGCCACATTCTCCCCAACGTCAGCCACGTCGTCCTGGTGCAACTGAGCCTGCATGTCGTGAGCTTCATCAAAGCCGAAGTGATTCTGTCCTTCCTGGGGCTGGGTGTTTCAATGGATATGGTTAGCTGGGGGACGATGTTGTCCGAGGCTCAGACCGAATTGGTGCTGGGCAAGTGGTGGCAACTGGTTGCCGCGACCGGATTTATGGCGCTCTTTGTGACGGCTTTTGCGCTCTTGACCGATGCGTTGCGTGACGCGCTCGATCCGAAGCTGCGCTAGTTCCAGGAACTCACTTGAACCACGAAGCGCCCTCGGTCCTGACCGTTCGTCACCTTCAGATCGCGTTTGATATGGGGTCAGCGGGGGTTCATGAAGCCGTTCGCGGAATCAGTTTTTCAATCCCCGATCAGCGGACAGTCGCCTTGGTGGGCGAGTCGGGCAGCGGCAAGAGCGTGACCGCAATGAGTCTGCTGCAGCTGTTGCCGGACAACGCGCGGATCCACCCGGGCAGTCAGGTGCACTGGGCCGGTCAGAACCTCCTGGAATTGCACGGCGAGGCCATGCGCCGGATCCGTGGCCGCGAAATTTCGATGGTTTTCCAGGACCCGATGAGTTCGCTGAACCCCGTACAAACGGTGGGCGATCAGATCGCGGAAGTCCTTCGAATTCAGGGCGGCATGAGTGCCGGGCAAGCGCGAACCCGGGTGCTCGAGCTGATGGAAGAAGTGGGTTTACCCGAACCGCGGGCACGGGCCAAAGCGTATGCGCACCAGCTATCGGGGGGGCAGCAACAACGCGCGATGATCGCGCTGGCGATCGCTTGCGAGCCGCGCCTGTTGATTGCTGACGAACCGACAACGGCCCTGGACGTGACGGTGCAGCGTCAGATCATCGATTTGTTGCTGCGCTTGCAGCAGACCCGCCGGATGAGCATGCTTTTTATCAGCCATGACCTCAATCTCGTCGGCGAACTTGCGCACGCCGTGGTGGTTCTGCGCCGTGGTGTGATTCGGGAGCAGGGCCCGGCTGAAGCGATTTTCAGGTCTCCTCAGGATGCCTATACCCGCGCGTTGCTCGCCTGCCGGCCTGGGCTTGGCCGGGTGGCTCCCGGCGGTCGACAGCGCTTGCCAACGATCGAGGATTTGCTTGAACCGCAGGACGGGGACGGTGTCGTCGCGGACCTTGCTTCCAGCACGATCATGCCGACGGGGCCGAACGCCGCCGCCGCGTCGAACCCGCCTGAGGCCGAGGCTGGACCAATCCTGCAGGTCACGGGTTTGCGCAAAGACTATGTCTTGAATTCGGGCCTCTTTTCGGGGCTGATGCCTGGCTTGTTTAGCGGAACCAAGATTGCCGCGGTTCAGAACGCGAGTTTCAGTCTGAACCGCGGGCGCACGCTGGGCGTGGTTGGCGAGTCCGGGTCGGGAAAGACGACGCTCGGTCTGATGTTGACCCGATTGCTTGCGAACAGCGCCGGTGAGATTCGTTTCGCGGGTCATGACCTGACGGCGCTGACGGCCTCGGGTCTCATGCCGTTTCGGCGCCGGATCCAGATCATTTTCCAAAACCCTTACGCCAGCCTTAATCCTCGTTTTACGGTCGGCCAGATTTTGATCGAACCACTGCGGGTTCATCAGATCGGTTCGAGTGATGACGAGCGGGAGGCGCTGGCCCTGCAGTGGTTGGAGCGCGTGGGCCTCACTGCGCAGGCGTTTGGCAAGTACCCACACGAATTTTCGGGTGGGCAGCGCCAGCGCATCGCGATCGCCCGGTGCCTGACGATGCAACCCGAAATTCTCGTCTGTGACGAATGCGTCAGTGCACTCGATGTCAGCGTCCAGGCTACGGTACTCAACCTCTTGCTCGATCTGCAAGAGGCTTTCGGGCTGACCTATGTGTTTATCAGCCATGACCTCGCCGTAGTCCAGTTCATGGCCGACGAGATTCTTGTGATGCGACAAGGCGAGATTGTCGAGCAGGGCCCAGCCGAATCAATTTACGCCAATCCGCAGCATCCCTACACCCAACAGTTGTTGGCAGCGATACCAAGGGGATTCAGGGATTCAGGAATTGAGTAAGCGCCAGCGGCCGGTGCGACACCGCACTGACCTGATACCGGTCATCAATGGATCCCGACCCGTGGTCGGGATCGTCGGCGTGAGACTGGCCAGCCCGGGGTCCGTCTGCTTACCATCGCAACATCTCGACAATCAGAGGGTGGATTCATGAAGGAATTTCCAAAGACGTTTTCGAAGCCTTGGGAACGCGATGATGAACTGGGTTGTCTGCAGGAAGAGTTGCGCACCCTGCGCGAGACTTTGGTGAGAGTCCAGACCGCCCTCGGTTCGGCCGAGGAGGGCGAGCAATTGATTTTGGTGGCGCGCCATGCCGCGCTCGCCGAGGAGGAGCTCGCTGAAATCGACATCGCCATCCTGGCGGGTCAGGAAGTGCCGCGGCGAAAAGCCACGCTACATTGAGGCCCTGAACGCCTGGTCCGGGCCTCTTCAGGGATTTCCATGATTGCGTCGCTGAGTTATGATCAATTTCTCCGAGGAGCGCTGCAACGTCCAGGGTTGGGTGTCGCCTGCTAAACAGGCGCGTCAGGTTGATCAAACCACCCCATCACTGGCGCTAGGCTCGGAAACGTTCCAACGGCGCTCGCAATCGATCGGTTGCGGGTGCGCATTGGTTTTGAATCCTCACAGGATCCCCAAGGCGTGTGTGCCCTCGCACACCGGTCTCCTTTAATTGGTCGCGTACCGACTTGGAGAACCGCCTTGAATGCACCCACTCAGAAAGCCGCCCTGGCCGCCGAACTTTCTTTTACGGATTGTCGGATCGCCGACATCACCCTGGCCGATTGGGGCCGCAAAGAGATCGAGATTGCCGAGACTGAAATGCCCGGTCTGATGGCCGTTCGAGCCCAATATGCGGCGTCGCAGCCGTTGCGCGGCGCGCGCATCACGGGCTCCTTGCACATGACGATCCAGACCGCCGTGCTGGTTGAAACCCTGCAGGCGCTGGGCGCCGAGATTCGCTGGGCGTCTTGCAATATTTTCTCAACCCAGGATCATGCTGCGGCCGCGTTGGCTGCCCGTCGCACGCCGGTCTTCGCCGTCAAGGGCGAATCGCTGGACGACTATTGGGAATACACCCACCAGATCTTTGACTGGCCGGTCACGGATGCCAATCCGCACGGCACCGCGAACATGATTCTCGATGATGGCGGCGATGCCACCATGCTGCTGCACCTGGGCGCGCGCGCCGCACACGATCTGAGTCTGCTTGATCATCCCGACAGCGAAGAAGCGGTGTGCCTCTTTGCATCCATCCGTAAGCGCCTGGCAACGGACCCGGGCTGGTACCAGCGCCAGCTCGACAGCGTGGTTGGCGTCACGGAAGAGACCACCACCGGGGTTCATCGCCTGATCGAAATGAGTCGTCGCGGCGAGCTCAAATTCCGTGCGATCAATGTGAATGATTCTGTGACAAAGAGCAAATTTGATAATTTGTACGGATGTCGCGAATCCTTGGTGGATGGGATCAAGCGCGCCACTGACGTCATGATCGCCGGCAAGATCGCGGTCGTGGCCGGCTTTGGCGATGTGGGTAAGGGCAGCGCCCAGGCCTTGCGTGCATTATCTGCACAGGTCTGGATTACCGAGATCGATCCAATCTGTGCGCTGCAGGCGGCGATGGAAGGCTACAAGGTCGTCGACATGGAATATGCAGCCGACAAAGCTGACATCTTCGTGACGGCAACCGGTAACAAGGACGTCATCACCCGCGCGCACATGGAGCGCATGAAGAATCAGGCGATCGTCTGCAACATCGGTCATTTCGATAATGAGATTGATATTGCTTCGATCAAAGGCGAGGCCACGGGATGCCAGTGGATCAACATCAAGCCCCAGGTCGATCATGTGGTTTTCCCGGATGGCCATCGCATCATCATGCTGGCGGAAGGCCGCCTGGTGAACCTCGGTTGTGGGACTGGGCACCCGAGCTTTGTGATGTCGGCCTCCTTTACCAACCAGACCATCGCGCAGATCGAACTCTGGTCGCATCCTGATCAGTACGAGACCGGCAAGGTTTATGTGCTGCCCAAGCATCTGGACGAGAAAGTCGCTCGCCTGCACCTTAAGCAGATTGGCGCGACGCTCACGCAACTGAGTCCATCGCAGGCCTCGTACATTGGTCTCGCGCAGGACGGTCCTTACAAGGCCGATACCTATCGCTACTGATTGGCGGGGCGACTGATCCCTGAGGGTCTGAGGCGGTGCGAATGCGTGCCGATGCGGTCTTGGTCGAACGTGGCCTGGCCGCATCCCGCACCTTGGCGCAACGCCTGATTGCAGCGGGCAGCGTTTGGGTGAATGCGGGAAGCGGTGTTCGTACCGTGACCCGCGCGAGCGAACGGATCGCTGACGACACAGCCGTCGGGGTCAATGTGGCTGACCCCGCCCTACGCTATGTTTCGCGGGGCGGGCTCAAGCTCGAGCCAGCTCTGGCGAGGCTCCTGAGCCTGGGATTGAGTGCAGCCGAAATCGTCGCACTCGATGTAGGTCAGTCGACCGGGGGCTTTACCGATTGTCTTCTGCAACATGGGGTGCAGCGCGTGGTCGGTGTCGACGTGGGGCATGGGCAGATCCATCCGAGCCTCGCGGGCGATCCCCGAATACGCACGTTTGAAGGGATCAACGCGCGGGCCCTCGTGGCCCAGATGTTGGAGGATTCCGTGCCGGTGGAGGGGTTCGGGTTGGCCACGATCGACGTGTCCTTTATCGCCCTCGATACGGTGTTGGCGCCGGTGACGGCCTTGATCCGAGACGGTGGATGGCTCGTGGCCCTGGTCAAGCCGCAGTTCGAGCTTGGCCCGTCCGCTCGCGACCGTCACGGAATCGTTCGTGATGCCACCTTGTATGGACCGCTGCTCGAGCGGATCGCGGCGATCTGTGCGGATCTGAATTGTGGGGTTCGGGAGACGCTGGAGAGCCCGCTCACTGGGGGGGCGGGGGGTGAGGATGGCAATCGGGAATTTTTGTTGATCGCGCAAAAAAGAGGACGTGATGATTCCAGTCAGCTTTGAATTTTTCCCGCCCAACACACCAGCGGGAGCCGAGCGTTTACGCAGCGTTCGAGCCGAACTCGATAGCCATCGACCCGAGTATTACAGCGTGACTTATGGGGCCGGGGGCGCGACGCAAGAAAAGACCCAGGCGACCGTGCTCGAGATTGCGGCTGCCGGCCAGACGGTTGCACCGCATATTTCTTGCGTTGGTGCGAGTCGCGAGGGCATCCGGGCGCTCCTCGAGGATTGGCGGGCGCGCGGGATTCGCCGCATCGTGGCGCTGCGTGGCGACTTACCTTC
>Ga0214921_10007799_pt1 | contig 14129 bp, 11 predicted proteins | sample LL1505_MetaG_FD_177992 | JGI IMG/M metagenome (GOLD analysis project Ga0214921, IMG submission 177992) | Freshwater microbial communities from Lake Lanier, Atlanta, Georgia, United States - LL-1505 | ecosystem: Environmental > Aquatic > Freshwater > Lake | place: USA: Georgia | collected... | reverse complement strand
TCCAATTTCCTGATGTGGCAGTTGGCCTATACAGAAATGGTGTTTCTGCCTGTTGCCTGGCCCGATTTCGACGCGGATGCCCTTGATGGCGCCTTGGTCGAGTTCAGCCTCCGCCAGCGTCGTTTCGGCGGATTAAGTCTGGATACTTCCATACAGACCAAGGTGACGGCATGAGTCTGCTTGATCACTCCAAAACAACAGCTAAACGGGACGAATTGATTTTGAGAATCGTCTCCGCGCTTGTGCTTGCGCCGCTGACAATCGGAGTTACCCTTCTTGGCGGCAATGTGTTCGATGGCTTCTGGTTTATCGCTGCCGTGTTGATGTCTTATGAATTTTTGCGTTTGATTACACCTTTTTACCGCCCGTTCTGGGGGGCCGTATTCATTCATGTCTCCATTTTTTTTGCGCTTTATGGATTTCTCAGTGAAACCAATCCCGGCATAGTGCTGAAACTGATCGCACCGTCGCTGTTCTTGTTGTTCGTCTGGAATGAATCTCGCGCCGGCATTTCGCCTTTCTGGCACTTTATGGCGCTGTTTTATCCGCTTGTGACCTTGGCCGCGCCTTTGGTGATCATCAGCCATCCCCATGGCGGGGCCGTGGCGATGATCTGGATTTTCGCAGTCGTCTGGGGAACCGATATCGGTGCTTTCTTTGTCGGGCGTTTGATGGGCGGCCCCAAATTGGCTCCGTCGATCAGTCCGGGCAAAACGTGGTCCGGCTTTATCGGCGGAATGTTGTTCGGCACGGCGATCAGTGTGGCGTGGATCGAATTGGCAGGCCTGCAATGGGGCTGGTCATGGGTCAGCGGCCCTTCGCTGATATTGATCTGTCTGATGGCGTCGATTATCGGGCAGATCGGTGATCTGTTCGAAAGTTTTCTCAAACGCCGGTTGGGTGTCAAAGACAGCGGCAGGCTGATCCCCGGTCACGGCGGCATTATAGACAGGCTCGATTCCTTCCTTTTTGTTGCTTTGTATTTGTTGCTTTTACTGATTTCAGGGACTTTTTCAGGGTTGATCCTATGACACCCAAACGTGTCGTTGTGCTGGGGGCCACGGGATCGGTTGGCCGCACGGCTCTGGCTGTGATTGCCGAACATCCCGACTTGTTCCGTGTCGAAGCATTGGTTGCGGGACGTGACGTCGAAGCTTTGGCGCAACTGGCGCGGACCTATCACCCCAAAATGGTGGCTATTGCCGATGAAGCGGGGGCTTCGGCCCTCAAAACCGCACTTTCGGGCACAGGAATTGACACTGGGGCGGGTGCGCAGGCTGTGATTGATGCAGCCTGTATCGATTGCGATATTGTCGTGGCCGGGATTGTCGGCACTTCCGGCCTGTTACCGACATTTGCAGCCGTCAAACAAGGCCGCACCATTGCTTTGGCCAACAAGGAATGTCTGGTGTGCGCGGGCGAAGCCTTTATGGCGGGGGCTGAGCATTATGGCGCGCGGATTTTGCCGCTTGATTCCGAACATAATGCGCTGTTTCAGGTGCTGGACGGGCAGGACAAGCAATTTGTCACCAAAATGACGCTGACTGCCTCGGGCGGGCCGTTCCGCAACTGGAGCAAGGATGCCATCGACAGTGCCAGCGTCGAACAGGCCTTGGCGCATCCCAACTGGTCGATGGGTCCGAAAATCACCATTGATTCCGCCTCTATGATGAATAAAGGTCTGGAATTGATCGAAGCCCACCATATTTTCGGTATTCCGTCCGATCGGCTCGATGTGCTGATCCATCCGCAAAGCATCATTCACGGCTTGATCAGCTTTGCCGATGGATCTGTCTCAGCCGGTATGGCGATGCCCGATATGCGCGTGCCCACGGCCCATTGTCTGGCCTATCCTGATCGTATCGCTTCCGGTGTCGTGCCTCTGGATCTGGCAGCGATTGGCCAGTTGAGCTTCGAGCGACCCGATCTGATCCGGTTTCCAGCGCTGGCTCTGGCCTATCAGGCACTGGCGGCAGGAGGCGTGATGCCCGCTGTGATGAATGCGGCCAATGAAGTGGCGGTTCAAACATTCCTCAAGGGCCAATGCGCATTCGGCGCGGTACCCGATATCGTGGCGGCCGTGATGGAAAAGGCTGTCGGCTGGACAGTTGGCGAGAGCAGTATTGAACGATATCTTTCAGCCGATCTTGATGCCCGCCGTATCACGCACAATATTATCTCTGACTATGCCACATTGCGGTTACAATAGGCCGTTAAACCCTTTTCCAATGATCCCGAATTTGAACGGACAAGACCCCTTATGGATATGATCCTGAACTTTATGCAATCGGCGGCTGGTTATCTGGTGCCGTTTCTGACTTTGACGATTGTGATCGTTTTTATCCATGAAATGGGACATTTCTTGACCGCCCGCTATTTTGGCGTGACTGTCGAGGTGTTTTCGATCGGTTTTGGGCCTGAATTGCTGCATTGGCATGACCGCTATAACACCCGCTGGCGGATCGCGCTGATCCCTTTGGGCGGCTATGTGAAATTTGTCGGCGATGCCGATGCCTCGAGCAAGCCCGATCCCGAAGCGGTGGTTGATTCGGCAGCTGTTACGCTGAATTCGCGGCCCTTGTCCCAGCGCGCATGGATTGTGGCTGCTGGACCCCTCGCCAATTTTATACTCACAATCCTTTTGCTGGCCGGCACGGCTTATTTTGTGGGGTCCGAACATCTTGTCCCGCGCATCGAATCCGTGTTGCCCGATCAACCCGCCGACAAAGCCGGGATGAAGCCGGGTGATATCATCATCTCTATCGACAATACGCCTGTGATGGATTTTGCCGAAGTGCAGGGGATCATTTCAGCCAATGCCGGTCGCAGCCTGAATGTGGTGGTTGATCGCGGCGGACGCGAAATCCCCTTGATTGTGACGCCAAGCAGCATGAAGCGTTCCGGTCTGATGTCTGCTTTTCCTTTGGGCCGTATCGGCATCACCGTTTTGCCCAAAGCCGAGAATTTTACCAAGCTTGAATATGGTCCGCTCGAAGCCATCGGGTACGGTGTGAAACAGACTTATACCATGGCTGTACTGAACATTCAGGGTATTGCGACTTTGATAGTCGGCAACGGTTCCATCAATGATATTGCCGGCCCCGTCACCATTGCCGAAATCTCCAAAAAAACAGCCGATGCTGGGCTTTCGTCCTTTGTCCTGTGGGTGGCAGGTATTTCTCTGGCGATCGGCGTGGTCAATCTGTTGCCAATTCCCATTCTTGATGGCGGCCATTTGCTGTTTTACGGCATCGAGGGCATGTTAAAGCGTCCGATCGATCCGGCCACGATGTCTGTCTGCTATCGTATTGGCATGTTTGTTGTTTTAGGTCTGATGGGCCTGGGGCTTTTTTCAGACGGGTTGAGGTGGGGACGAATTCTCAATATTTTTTAATCCGCTGTTAAACACGTTGGGGTGAGAGGACGAAATTGTGTCCAAACAATGCGTGTGCACGCTTCACTTATGGTAAAAAAGCGATTAGAAGAGTGATGGGTTAAATTGCGACCGCTACGCATACCGAAGTTATAAGGTGAAATGATATGGTTCAATCTGTTCAGGCCAAGGGTAAATACCGTCAGGCTATTTTAGCGACGGCAGGGATTTTGGCGTTTTTTGGATCATCCATTGCTGCTTATGCGCAATCGGTCGTGGTGCAGGGAAACAAGCGCGTCGAGACCGAGACGATCCGCTCTTATGTGACTGATCAATCTCCGGACCAAGCCAAGCGCGACCTGATGCAGACCGGTTTGTTCGCCAATGTCGAAGTCAGCCGCCGCGGCAACCAGACGGTAGTGACTGTCCGTGAAAACGAAGTCGTCAACCGCGTTGTCTTTGAGGGAAACAAAAAGATTAAATCCGACATCCTTCAGGGCGAAGTGCAGCTCAAAGAGCGTGGTGCTTTCTCCCAATCGGTGATGGATATGGATTTGGCGCGTGTTCGCGAAATCTATATGCGCGGCGGACGCGCCAATGCGACGATCACGGCACGCACGGTGTCACTTGAAAATGGCCGCGTCGATGTGGTGTTCACCATCAATGAAGGTGACAAGACCGGCGTGAAGTCGATCAACTTCTCCGGCAATCTTGTCTATTCGGCAGGCCGCTTGCGGGACCAGATGACGACAACCGAGAGCAATCTGATGTCTTGGTTGAAAACATCGGACGTCTATGACCCGGACCGCATCGCCGCAGATCTGGAATTGATCCGTCGTTATTATCTGAAAAACGGTTATGCCGATTTCCGTGTGCTCGGCACAGAAGCAAAGCTGCTTGAAGACAAGTCCGGCTATGACGTTACCATTACGGTTGACGAAGGCTCGCAATACAAGGTTGGCTCCGTTAATGTCGACTCGCGTATCACAGACATTCCGTCATCCAGCCTGTTGTCTTTGGCCCGCACCTCGACCGGTGATGTTTACTCGGTCGACCAGGTTGACAAGACCCTTGTTGCCATGACGACCGCGGCAGCCAGCCGTGGTTATGCCTTTGCTCAGGTCCGTCCCCGCGGCGAGCGTGTGTCTGCCGATAAAAGCATCAACATCACCTATGTGATCGAAGAAGGTCCGCGTGTTTACATCGAGCGCATCAATGTGCGCGGCAATGTGCGCACCCGCGACGAAGTGATCCGTCGTGAATTCGATCTGGGCGAGGGCGATGCCTATAACAAGGTTTTGGTGGACCGTGCAGAGCGCCGGTTGAAGAACCTCAACTATTTCAAAACCGTCCGTATCACCAACGAACCGGGCACAACCCCCGATCGTGTTGTGATCAATGTGGATGTGGAAGATCAGCCTACGGGCCAGTTCTCTGTGTCGGCAGGCTATTCCACCTCTGACGGTGTGATCGGCGAAGTTGCCGTGCAGGAAACCAACTTCCGCGGCACGGGTCAATTTGCCCGACTGTCGGGTTCGTTGGGGCAGTATTCCAACGGTGTCGAATTCAACTTCACCGAACCCTATTTCATGGGGCACCGTCTGGCCGCTGGTTTCGATCTGTTCACCAAATATTCGGATAACAGCCGCTACACCTATTACAACGTCCGTAATACGGGTGGCGCATTGCGTCTCGGCTTCGCTTTGACTGAAGAAGTAATGATGCAGGTTCGCTATGCGCTGTACCAGTCGGACATTCGTATTCCGAACACGGGTACCCATCCCTACAATGACTGTTCGTATCCGATTGCCGGTGTCGGCGGAGATCCGACCAATGTTCTGAACAACGGCTGTCTTGCTAACGGCGAAGCATCGCTCGCGATGAAAGAAGCCCAGGGCCGTTCGTTGGTGTCCATGCCCGGCTACACGTTGAGCTACAACACGCTCGACAACAACAAGAACCCTCGCGCTGGTCTCTATGCTGAATTGAAGCAGGATTTTGCCGGTGCCGGTGGCGATGCCAAATATATTCGCTCATCCTCGGAAGTGCGCATGTATCGTGAAATCACCGATGACTTTGTTGGCATGATCAAGGGTACCGCCGGTTATATCTATGGCAACAATCTGCGCGTGATTGATAACTTCAATCTTGGTCCGTCCCTTGTCCGCGGCTTTGCCTCGGGTGGTATTGGTCCACGCGACGTCAGCCCCGGGATCAATTCCAGCATGAACTCGCTGGGCGGCACCACCTTTGTCGGTGGTTCGGCTGAAGTGCAGTTCCCTGTGTTTGGCTTGCCCAAAGACATCGGCATGAAAATGGCAGTGTTTGCCGATGCCGGTACTTTGTTCGGCTATGAAGGCAAGCGCGATTTCAGTGATTTCTGCCCCGTTGGTTGCTCGGCCTATTATGCCGCTAACAATACTCGTTTGGATGTTCGTGACAAAAGCACGATCCGTTCATCGGTCGGCACCAGCCTTATCTGGTCGTCGCCCCTTGGTCCGATCCGCTTCGATTTCGCCAAGGCTCTGACCAAAGACCAGTATGACCGGACCCAGTTCTTCCGGTTCTCCGGTGGTACTTCTTTCTGATCCTGATTTGATCAGCTCGGATTTTAGCCGGGCTAGGGAGCTTGGCATTCGATGGATGAAGTCTGTTTTTTTACTGCGAAAGCAGACTTCACCCTCGGACATCTTGCCGAATTACTCGGCCTCGAAGTCCCAAAAGGTTTCAAGGCCGATTTTCTGTTGACAGGCGTATCGCCTCTGGATGCCGCTCAATCGCATCATCTGTCCTTTCTCGACAATCCGGCCTATGCCGCAACCGCGCATCTGACCAAAGCCAGCGCGGTTATTGTCGGTGAAAAGCTCGCTGATAAACTGCCCGCAACCTGCGCCGTGTTTGTCATCAAAGATCCATATCGGGCCTTTGCACGGGCTTGCTCCTCGATGTTTCCTGCTGCTTTGCGTCCCGAACCTATTTTTTCGGGCACCGGCATTGCGCCCGGTTCATTCATCCATCCCGATGCCCGTCTCGAACATGGTGTCACGGTTGATCCCTCGGTGGTGATCGGTCCGCATGCCGAAATCGGTTCGGGCAGCGTGATTTGTGCAGGTGCGGTTATTGGTCCCAATGTCCGCTTGGGCCGTAATGTCACAATCGGTTCAGGTGCGACCATCGTTCATACGCTGGTCGGCAATGATGTGATCATCCATGCCGGAGCGCGGATCGGACAGGATGGTTTCGGGTTTGCGATGGGTCCGCAAGGTCATATGAAAGTGCCGCAAGTGGGGCGGGTCATCATTCAGGATCGGGTCGAGATAGGCGCGAATACGACCATAGACCGTGGCGCCAACCGCGATACGATTGTCGGCGAAGGCACCAAGATCGATAATCTTGTCCAGATCGGCCATAATGTGGTGATTGGCCGTCATTGTGTGATTGTCGCGCAGGTCGGCATTTCCGGTTCGACCCGTTTGGGTGATTATGTGGTCATGGGCGGGCAGTCCGGCTCGGTCGGTCATGTCACCATCGGCACCGGAGCGCAAATTGCCGGTACGGCGAGCGTGTCGGGGGATATTCCTGCGGGCGAGCGTTGGGGTGGCACTCCTGCGCGGCCTTTGCGCCAATGGGGGCGCGAATTGGCCACGCTGCAATCGCTGGCCAAACGCGGCGGCGCAGGCGTCAAGGCTTTTAAGGCTCAATCCACGTCGGATAAGGGTGAATCATGAGTGATTCCGATATGACAACGCAGACACCAACCAAGGTTTTGGGCTCGGTTGATATCAAGCGGATTCTTGAATTGCTGCCGCATCGCTACCCGTTCTTGCTGGTCGACCGGATCATCGAGATGGATGGAGATGATTCCTGCATCGGCATCAAGAATGTCACGATGAACGAGCCACAATTTACCGGTCATTTCCCGCTCCAGCCGGTGATGCCGGGTGTGATGTTGATCGAAGGCATGGCGCAAACCGCCGGAGCTTTGTGCGTCTGGTCGATGACCGATGGCCGCAAGCCAAAGCTGGTTTATTTCATGACCATCGACAATGCCAAATTCCGCAAGCCGGTCGAGCCGGGTGATACGGTCGAATTCCACATGAAAAAGCTGAAACAGCGAGGCAATATGTGGTGGTATCGCGGCACAGCCAAAGTCGCGGGTGTGACGGTTTGCGAAGCTGATGTCAGCGCCATGCTGGTTTTGGAGTAGAACAGGTGAGCACAATCCATCCCCTTTCGGTTGTCGATCCTGCCGCCCAACTCGGTGCGAATGTGGTCATTGGCCCGTTTTGCACGGTTGGCCCGCATGCTGTCTTGGGTGATGGTGTCGAATTGATTAGCCATGCCGCTGTCGCAGGCCGCACGACCATAGGCGCGCGCTCAAAAGTGTTTCCCTTTGCATCCATCGGCCACCAGCCGCAGGATTTGAAATTCCACGGCGAGCCATCGACACTCGAGATCGGTGCCGATTGCCTGATCCGCGAAGGTGTCACCATGAATCCGGGCACCGAGGGCGGCGGTATGGTCACCAAGGTAGGGGATCGCTGCACCTTTCTGGCCAATGCCCATGTGGCGCATGATTGCATCGTCGGCAATGATGTGATTTTTTCCAACAATGTCATGTTGGCGGGCCATTGCTCGGTCGGTGATTTCGCGATTATCGGCGGCGGGGCAGCTGTGCACCAATTCTGCCGCATCGGCTCGCATGCCTTTATCGGCGGCATGTCGGCCGTTGAAAATGATGTGATTCCCTATGGCATTGCCATCGGCAACCGCGCGCATCTGGCTGGCTTGAACATTGTCGGTCTCAAACGCCGCGGTTTCGACCGTGATGTGATCCACGCCATCCGCCGCGCCTATCGGCTGCTGTTTGCCGATGAAGGCACGTTGCAGGAGCGCATGGACGACGTTGAAAACGAGTTTTCGGCGCATGCCACCGTGCATGAAATCATCGACTTTATCCGGCAAGGCGGCAATCGCAGCGTCTGCACGCCACGCGATACCCATCATGATGCCTGACAGTGCTCCCTCCGTTGGTCGCCGTTTGGCGATCATTGCAGGCGGGGGGGATTTTCCGTTTGAAGTCTATCAGTCCAGCCTGCGTCAGGGCTATCAACCCTGCTTTTTCGCCTTGCGTGGTTTTGCAGGTCAACAGGTGAGGGCGCAGCCCGGCACCCAACTGGTCGACATGCTGCATCCAAGCGATCTGATTGTCCGATTGCTGCAATTTGACCCCTTCGGCATTGTATTGGCCGGTCATGTCAGCCGCCCCAATCCAACCTTGTTGATGTCGGCTTTTTCGGCTCTGCGTCATCAGGACGAATTGCGGCAGGTGTTCGGTGAAGGCGATGATCACGTGTTGACCCGCGTGATCCGCCTTCTCGAAGATCACAATTTGACCGTTCTGGGTGTTGATGCGGTTGCGTCCGATCTGTTGTGCCCGCCCATTGTTTTGACCCGCAAAGCTCCCGTTGAGAGCGAATATCAAGCCATTCATAACGGATTTGTGCTGCTTGATGCCCTGTCTCCGTTTGATTGCGGGCAAGCCATGGTTTGTCAGGGCCAACGTGTGCTGGCTGTCGAAGGGCTTGAAGGCACAGATCGCATGATCAAGCGCACAGCCCCGCGCAGACGCTGGTTCCGCTTGACCACGGATGAGACGACACCGAGGATTTTGGTCAAAACCGCCAAATCGAGCCAGGACCGTCGGGCCGATTTGCCCGCAGTCGGGCCGCGTACCGTCGAGAATTGTATCAAAGCTGGCTTTTCCGGTCTGGCACTCGGGGCCGGATCGGTCGTGATGATTGATCGCGCTGAAATGATCAGGCAAGCCGATCGTGCAGGCTTGTTTATTGTCGGTGTCCCGATAAGGGGCCGTAATGGTTAAGCAGCCACTCACCATCGCGCTGGTTGCGGGCGAGGCGTCCGGTGATCAACTGGGGTTCAAATTGATGCAGGCCTTGCGCGCGCTGCATCCCGATTGCCGTTTTATCGGCGTTGGCGGCGAACGGATGCAGGAGGAGGGGCTCGACAGCCTGTTCCTGATCTCCGATATTGCCGTGATGGGTATTTTGCCGGTTCTGGCGCGCTTGCCGCTGGTGTTGCGCAGGATCAGGGAAACCGCGGATTTTATCATCAAAAGCAAACCCGATGCATTGGTGATCATCGACAGTCCCGATTTCACCCATCGTGTCGCCAAAAGAGTGCGCAAGGCGCGGCCTGAAATTCCGATCATCAATGATGTCAGCCCGACCGTCTGGGCTTGGCGACCAGCGCGTGCTGCCAAGATGCGGGCCTATGTCGACCATGTCCTTGCCTTGTTGCCTTTCGAGCCCGAGGCGCATCAACGGCTGGGCGGTCCGCCTTGCACCTATATCGGCCATCCGCTGATCGAGAGGCTTGCGGAATTGCGTCCGAATGCGCCAGAAGCACAAAGACGCGCCGCCACGCCTCCGATTGTATTGGTGCTTCCGGGAAGCCGCCGAGGTGAAATTGCCCGTCTGCTGGGTCCGTTTGGCGAAGCTGTGGCGCTTTTATCGAAGCAATCTGCCGAGCCGATCGACTTTGTGCTGCCTGCCGTCAGCCATCTTGAAAGCACAATCCGCGAGGCCATCCAAGATTGGCCGGTCAAACCGCGTCTAGTGCTCGGGGAGGCCGACAAATATGCCGCCTTCCGTACGGCGCGTTGTGCGCTGGCTGCTTCCGGCACGGTCACGCTGGAACTGGCTCTGGCGGGCGTGCCGCAAGTGGTCGGCTATCGTGTTTCGGTGCTGGAGGCGCAGTTGCGCTATCTGATCCAGGTCTCGACGATAGTGTTGCCCAATCTGATTTTGGGTCACAATGCCGTACCGGAATTTCTGCAAGACGATTGCAACGGCCCGAGCCTCGCCAGAGCCTTGCTGCCGCTGTTGACAGATACGCCGCAACGCGAGGCCCAATTGGCAGCCACACGCGCGCTTGACCAGCGCATGGCGGTTGCCGTGCCACCAAGCACCGGTGCGGCCCGCATCATCGATGCGCTGATGACCCGTTAAATCGCCCAAAAAGAAAGGGCGGGATTGCTCCCGCCCAGATCAACAATTGATGGCGCAGTGCTTAGCGCTTGTTGGTCGGCACATATTCGCGTTTGGCGTAGCCGGTATAGAGCTGGCGCGGACGGCCGATCTTCTGGCCCGGATCTTCGATCATTTCTTTCCATTGCGCGATCCAGCCCACGGTGCGGGCGAGTGCGAACAGAACGGTGAACATCGAGGTCGGGAAGCCCATCGCCTTCAGTGTGATACCCGAATAGAAATCGATGTTCGGATACAGCTTGCGCTCGACGAAATATTCGTCGGTCAAAGCAATACGCTCCAGCTCGACAGCCACGTCCAGCAAAGGATCCTTGCTGCCGACGGCTTTCAACACCTCATGCGTGGTTTTCTGCATGATTTTTGCGCGAGGATCGTAGTTCTTGTACACGCGATGGCCAAAACCCATCAGACGGAACGGATCGTTCTTGTCCTTGGCGCGGGCGATGAATTGCGGAATGCGGTCCACGGTGCCAATTTCTTCGAGCATCTTCAATGCTGCCTCATTGGCACCGCCATGGGCTGGGCCCCACAGGCAGGCAATGCCCGCTGCGATACAGGCGAACGGATTGGCACCCGACGAACCCGCCAGACGTACGGTCGAGGTCGAAGCGTTCTGCTCGTGATCGGCATGCAGGATGAAGATCCGGTCCAGAGCTTTTGAAAGCACGGGATTGACCTGATATTCCTCGCAAGGCACGGCAAAGCACATGCGCAGGAAGTTGGAGGTGTAATCCAGATCGTTCTGCGGATAGACGAAAGGCTGGCCGATCGAATATTTATAGGCCATGGCTGCCAGTGTAGGCATTTTCGCAACCATGCGCATGGATGCGATCATCCGCTGGCTGGGGTCTGAAATATCGGTCGAGTCATGGTAGAACGCCGACAGCGCACCGACAGAAGCCACCATCACAGCCATGGGATGCGCATCGCGGCGGAAGCCCTGGAAGAAGCGCATCATCTGCTCATGCACCATGGTATGGCGCGTGATGTGGTGCACAAAATCGGCCTTCTGGGCAGCGGTTGGCAATTCGCCATACAGCAGCAGATAGCAGGTTTCGAGGAAGTCACCGTTTTCGGCCAATTGCTCGATCGGATAACCGCGATGCAGAAGAATGCCTTCGTCACCGTCGATATAGGTGATCTTGGATTCACAGCTGGCTGTCGAGGTAAAGCCGGGGTCGAATGTAAACATCCCCGTCTGGCCGTAGAGCTTGGCAATATCAACAACACTTGGTCCGATGGTGCCGTCTTTGACCGGCATATCGACCTGATGTTCGTTCAACTCAAATTTCGCGGAAACGCTCATAGCGGTACCCCCAATTACATGTTCCGATCTCATCAGCTCCTTTAGGAGGAACCACCTACTTCAACACCTCGTCATCTGTAAGAGATTGCGAGGGCCGTATTATTAACCTTACGGGATAACCATCAAAAGCGATCATCCCGAGGCCGAAGAAGAGAACAACCATTGCTCCCTAACGTAAATTTAACCCTTGATCAACCAGACCAATGATCAACATCGGCATGCGAAAATGGTATGACAGTCCGGATTACCCTGCGTGATGCTTTGCATCTGTTTCAAGCATTCGTAGGTCTGACAAATTCAGTGGCCGATTTGATCGTCAATCCGCGCCAGACATTCACTTTGACCCAAAACAGCCATGACATCGAACAAGCCGGGCGAGGTCGAGCGTCCGGTCAAAGTGGCGCGCAAAGGCTGGGCAATCTGACCCAATTTAATGCCTTTTTCGTCAACTTCCTGCCGGATGGCTAGTTCGATCGATTCAACCGTCCAGACATCGAGTGCTGCCAGACGTGGGCGGCAATCCCGCATGATGTCGCGTCCGGCCTCGATCAAAAGGGTGGCCTTGGCTTCTAATGTCAGCGGGCGAACGGCATAGAGATAATAAGCCTGATCAATCAGTTCGACTAAAGTCTTAGCTCTATCTTTCAAGCCGGGCATGGCTGTCATCAATTGGTCGCGCAAAAGCGGGTTTATGGTGTTGGGCCAGCCCCGTTCGCCAGTGTTGACAACGAGCAGTTCGGCAATGGCATCTACCAGTTCGGCATCGCTCGACGCGCGCATGTAATGGCCGTTGATATGTTCCAGCTTGGCGAAATCGAAACGTGCGGCCGAACGGCCAATGGCCGGAAGATCGAACAGAGAGGCCATTTCTTCGGTCGAGAAAAACTCCTGATCGCCGTGGCTCCAGCCCAGACGAACCAGATAGTTGCGCAAGGCCGCAGGCAGATAGCCCAAAGCCTGATAGGCCTCGACCCCCAAAGCTCCGTGGCGTTTCGACAATTTGGCCCCGTCGGGACCATGGATCAGCGGAATATGTGCCATCACGGGCACGTCCCAGCCGCAGGCCTGATAGATCTGGGTCTGGCGGGCGGCATTGGTCAAATGGTCGTCACCACGGATGATGTGGGTGACACCCATGTCATGGTCATCGACCACAACCGCCAGCATATAAGTCGGTCCGCCATCCGAGCGCAGCAGAACCAGATCGTCGAGATCCTTGTTCTGCCAAGAGACGCGGCCCTGCACCTGGTCCTCGACGATGGTTTCGCCTTCCAGCGGCGCTTTCAGGCGCACCACAGGCTTGACGCCTTCGGGGGCATCGGAGGCGGGGCGGTCACGCCAGCGGCCGTCATAGCGCATCGGCTTGCCTTCTGCACGGGCCTGTTCGCGCATTGCGGTCAGTTCCTCGGGCGAGGCATAGCAATAATAGGCTTTGCCATCGGCCAGCATTTGCAAAGCCACGTCCTGATGCCGCTTGGCACGCGAATATTGATAGACGACATCGTCATCCCAGTTGATCCCGAGCCATTTCAACCCGTCCATGATCGCCTGAATGGCAGGTTCGGTCGAGCGTTCGCGGTCGGTATCCTCGATCCGCAGCAGCATTTTGCCGCCCATGCGGCGGGCATAGAGCCAGTTGAACAGCGCAGTGCGCGCGCCGCCAATATGCAGAAAGCCGGTCGGGGAGGGCGCAAAGCGGGTAATCACGGGACGTGTCATCTCAGTTCCTGAACCAAATTCAATTTGAAGTTGCGCGATCAGCAATCTGCACGGTGCAGACTGTGGCCGTCTCATCCCAGTGCATTAGCATCTTGCTTCGCGAAGGTTAAGGGCAGAGCATGGCCGAACAACCAACTAAACCGCATGATCGGCAGAAAATCGGTACTTTGGTCGCCGATCAGCCTTTTGCACGGTTATGGCGGGGGTACTGGCCGCTGGCGCAGCATTTTGACGGGGCTTGGTTGCACTGGTTTTCGATGGAAATCGAAGCCCGCCGCCTCTTTTTGTGGTTGCCGATCGGGTTGATGATCGGGGTGTTGCTTTATACCTCTGCCGATCAGGAGCCGTATTGGCCCGCGGCTGTCGGTTTGACGCTTGTCCTTTCCGGCTTGGTATGGGTGCAACGCCACCATCACGGATTGGTGTATTTTACACTTGTATTTCTGACATCGATCTTTTTCGGCTTTTCTGCCGCCACGTTGCAAACCGTTCTGACTGAAAAACCGGTTCTGACCGCGCCCTATTTTGGTTATGTGACGGGCTGGATCGAGGAGATCGACGAACGCAATGGCAGCGTGCGGATGATCATGCGGGTTGAATCGCTCTATGTCGGCAAAACTGTCGATCCTGCCGACAGACCCGCCAAGCCCGCGCGCATCAG
>Ga0214921_10007797_pt1 | contig 14132 bp, 18 predicted proteins | sample LL1505_MetaG_FD_177992 | JGI IMG/M metagenome (GOLD analysis project Ga0214921, IMG submission 177992) | Freshwater microbial communities from Lake Lanier, Atlanta, Georgia, United States - LL-1505 | ecosystem: Environmental > Aquatic > Freshwater > Lake | place: USA: Georgia | collected... | reverse complement strand
TATCGTTACCGTTTCGAGGCCGCGGAGGAACGATATGCGAAGATGAAGGCGCGGGTGCACGAGTTAGAGGAGCAGCAGCAATATTTGGCCGCACAGGCTATTTGTGCGCAAAATGCAGATTTTTCAGTCCCTTCAAATCCAGTGATGTGGGATTTGATGAGCGAGCTGAAGGCTGCCAAGCATGAAATACAGCGACTCTCTGACATAAATCGCGGTCTGCGCACAGGGATTGCGGTGACTATGCCAGCACCCGCGCCACCGGTGGCCAAGTGTGTGATTAGATTGGAGGCGGAGCTGGCGACTGCCATGCGCAAGATCGGTTTCATGGACATGGAGCTTGCGAGGATGAATGACCTGCGTTTTGAGGATGATTTGCTGATGCGTGAATATGATGCAGCGTGGGAGTGTCTTGTCGGGCGCGAGACTGGTGTCGATCGGTCGCCAATTCCGTCTCGATTCCTGCCCGTGCCTGCGTGCCAGGATTCTTCGTGCAAGGCCTACGCCAACCGACTTCGGAATGGGATGCGACAGGCAGTTGCTGAGGTGTTTGATTTTGTCTTTGGTTTTTATTGTGTCTCTGAAATCAATACACAGGCATATGTTCGAGACCGGAGTGTGCGTATCCATGGCTTTTTTAGGCAGCATGTGCAGCCGTTGGAGCAACTTCGAGCGGAAAAGGACGCCGAGATTGAGTCTTTGCGCCTGCGTCTGGCGCGCCTTGAATGTGCTACATTTCGAACGGCTGGTGGCGTGGACTCAAACGAAGTGGATGCCGAGCTAGTAGCAGCAGTGATGAAACTGGAGCGTCTGCGGACGGAACAGGCCGCGCTGGCGGAGGAGTGTGAGACGCTTCGTGTGAAGAAGGGTGAATTGGCCATGGAGCTTGCGGGTCTCCGGGCGGAGGTGGAGGAAGCACGCCATTTTATTGACGAGAGCAGCGAGAAGCGCGGGCTGTGCACAGCGGCGACGCATATGCTGGAGCACGAGCGGCGCGAGGCCGAGCGGATCTGGCGACAGATCAAGCAATTCAAGGAGGGGAAGACCGCTGAGGAGTACGAGCGTCGGATGCAGCAGTTGGAGCGGATTGAGCAGGAGATAGACGAAGCCGAGAGGCGGTTGACTGGGCTGAAGAAGCGCGATGTTGTTTAAGGGTGGAATGACACTACTCCTATGGCCAAGATGGCGTTTGCTAATGCCACGTGCACGTACTCTGTGGTTGTTGAATCTGTCATTGCAGCGTTTATGGCGCCTATGGCGGTGTGTGTGTCCTTGTGGATGCCCTTGTACCAAAATCCATGTGCTTTTTGGATTGCCATGAGCACTCGGTAGTAGTGAAAGTCATAGCGCTGTGCTGTGTGAGTCCTCCATGTGTATCGCCAGACCACAGCGCGTGAGATGCTACGGTCGGCAAGCTTTTCTAGAGTGAGATGGTCGTACGGGAAGGGGACTGTGCCGTTCGAGCGCAGGAGATCCTCTATTTTCTTTTTGCATTCCGTGCGATGTTTGTCTCTCGTGCACCACAGACGCCAACCTTTCTCGCGTATCAAGGACATGCAGTATGGGAATCCCCCTACCTTGCGCTCTGCGATGCGGAACGCGTCTGTGAATTTTACGGGTGATCTGATTTTGAGCACATCGTACACCGTGAGGGGAAACAGATGAAATAGGTCGACTTTCTTCATTGAGGCGTTCTTGAATATGCGCAAAAGGACGTCGCGTTCGGGGATGTTGGTCTTGAATTCTTTGCATGTGCCTAGTAGACAGCACATTTGCAATTTGGTCAGATGGTCCCAGAACTCTGGGTTGTGGAAGAGGAGGTTCCATGCAGGGTGGTGCATTTTGTGTGAGATTTGGTTTCCGTTTTAAAGGGTTTATTCTAAAAACAATTGGCTTAGTTCTGGTCATAAGGGGATGAAGTGCCCTTGTATTTGACAAATATTATGGATCCTATTCATTGGCAGGTGACACAGTATAAATCAGTGCATCCGTGTTGGAATGGCCTCAATTTTACAGTGCTACCACACATGGGCTACCTATTATGGAATGAAACCATATGGAGCTGTCTGTCCATTGAGGACTATGATATGAAATCAATGTGTAAAACTCATTCTCTGATCAAGAGACTGAACACAGAACTAATTGAAAAGAGACGAGAAATCTCAATACGGTCAACTCCACTTCTTTTGAGACAGGCTCGCAAAATAGGATTGCTTGGTCTCTCCTGTGAGATTGACAAACTATGCTACATTCAAACAGGCCAATATGATATACAGAACAACATAACATTGCCAATGGGGTTTGGTAGACAAATCACGGACTGCACTTCACTCATGCATTCGCGAGTACGAGTAATCCAGAGAAGTTTCAGACATCGCCGCTGGATCCGTTTGATTTCACGCAGACCCAGCAACATTGAAAAGATCAAGACTCTCCAATCTGCTTTATTTCATTTGCCATGTGATGTAATTGATATGATCATTGACAAATTTCTCACGTCTCTCAGCAAATCATACATGATTAATCGGGACGAGCACCCACCAGTGCTCACAATCGAGACCGAGCTTTTCAAGCAACTCGCGTTCGCTGATCATTAACTTCCATTCACCTGACTTTTGGATGGATATCACCCCAATCCTGCGTTCGTCTTCGTCTTCTGGGCAATAAACACGATCAACACATTTGCCAAACAACGGCTGGATTTTGTCTTTGAGTTCTTCGGTCTTTTGCATGAACTGTTCGCGGAAGTATACGTTGTCCGATTTTTGCGAATCAATTGTTTTCATGACAAGAAATATTTTCTTGAATCCTGCTTGCATATCCAACAGCGGGCCCGGCACGACTCGGGGTTTTCACTGTTCATTGAAATCGGAACATTTGGGAATAAATGGGAATAAATAGGATCGTTTTACTACGTTCCCAGAAAGTCTTAACGGCTATTGGAACATTTAAGTGCAAATTAGGACAAGTTTAACTACGACTCAAACAATGTTCTAGAATTTCTATCCAGTTTTAATTTTGTTGAAGCCTACATTTTGTACACTCGTTTTGTCTATAAATTCAAAGGCTCTTCCTCTAACCTCACCAAACTGGTCTGTGACACCGTTCCCACTTTCAGTGGTTGAGTGGGACACGTATTGGGCGTTACGCTGACGTCCACAGGCTTTATGCCTTAAGGGTTGAGCGGGAACCGTGGTCCGGTTTGTCCGTTCCCTAATAGCGGGAGCCCACCTCGCGTAAAAATGGAATTCATTGGCGATGTAGGTGATAGGTGTGTGATATCGTTTCTGCCAGTGACCGAATTACAGAGGCCTGTGGGCTTCGATGGCCGCCACGCGTTTGAGTGTGAATCTATCGTGGACTGGCTCTGCAATTATCGCGCGACACATCCGGTGACAGGCCAGACCATTCCAAAACAGCCCGTGTCATCCGTGCTGCATCCCCTGGTCGTGAATGGCAATGATACACATGTGTCGGAAACCCAGCGTGTGCTTTTGCAGTCAGGGTGGACAATCGACTCGGAGGCCCGTCCTGTTGTGGTGAGTAATCACTTTTGGTTGTATGTCCTTTCCGATTGACGACGACAAGCAGGAGCAGCCGGCGGTTTCTTGGCCGTCTAGGCTGTCTTGGAATGTCATGCTTGGTCTTGTTCGGTCTTTTGTGGATTTCGTAGGTCGTCTGTTTTTCCCAGGGGATGTGGTGTTTTCTGTGGCGGAGAATGTGGTTTCAATTGGTTCGATTGCGGTAATGATATACAAACATTACCCTGTGAACCGACGTTTGGTGCTTTTCTATTTATCAGCAATCTCTGTTTTCCTTCAATTCATGATCAAAGACACAAACGCCACGGCAGTTGAACGACTGGATAAAATTGCGTTGGTGTTCTATGGGGCCAAGTTTCTGCTGGATTTTGCTGTCTGGATGACGGGATCGAGATTAGTCTGAATGACAGCATTCGTCTGCAGGACAGTGTACTTAAGACCCTGTATTCTTTCGAATCAAATGAAATGGCGTCGTGTCTTCAGTGTAGTGATATGGCCGTGGATATGCTTGCTTCCGATGGTCTGGGTCTAGTTTTCCTTAGAGTGTACGTAGTTTGCTATGAAAGTCCCAAGACATATCGCGGAGAATAGGATTCCTAGCAGATAAAGCTGTGCTTGTATTGGTTCACGAAACGAAGGGACGAAACAGAGCGTGTACAACAGAACAAAGAGCGCTGTGTCCGCTGCCATGCATGTGTATCGGACGCACGCCCAGAGCCAGCCTTTGAGATCTGTTTTACCCCAGACAGTGTAGTAGCACTTTTGCACTAGACGTGTGGATATGATGAAGAGATACGATGGGACGTATGGGGTTTCGTTGGTCTGGTAGTATCTGCCCGACACGAGGAGCATGCATCCCACAATCACGTTGATGGTGTTTCGGTTCTCGATGTGATAGAGTGAGTACAGGCTCACGTATGCCACCGTGCACCAGTACACCGCAAGGTCGTCGTATGTGGCCCAAAAGCCATCGGGGGTTTTGTTAATAATGATGGCCATAAGAGCTATGCAGAGCGCCACCGTGTAGCGGTTGTGGGCCGATGAGCCTTTGACTTCGAGAATCAGGGCTATGCTTTCGCCTAAATTGATAATCAGCCATCCCATAATAAGCAACACGGCCAAGTTGGACCAGTAATCCAAATCAAGATCGCGCTGCACTGAGATCTGGCCATTCGCATACACTATGGACGTCCCGTGGTGTAGGTCGCATGGCGTGATGTGGAAATCATACAGACTGGGATGCTTGGCGCACTTGGTTTCTGCTGTCCAGAACTCTTCAAACGGCGGAGGGGCGTCTATCACCCTGGTCAGAGGACGCGTGGTGCACGGGAAGAAGGTGTAGTTGTGGTGCTGGCACAGCCCGCCGATGATTCGCGCGCACGGATAGGTTGATTTAGATGGCATATAGACGGGAGTGTTGAAGAACATGAAGCCGTTTTGGTTAATACGCACCCCTGACGACACGCTCAGCCAGTACATGCTGCTGTCGTCGAAGCAGATTTGGTCGGTCAGTAGCATTGATTTGACGCAATATACCTCCGCTTATATCATGCGACGTTATGATGCTAAACTCAATACACGAGAAGACGCCATTTTTACCGGGTGGGCTTTTAATTTTGACCAGGGACACCTCATGCAAAACAGTTGCTTTGTTGACTGGATCTTATGTTGTCCGTGTACAGTGATTTATAAGATCGGACAATCCATGCATGATGTTCGAGCAAGCTATGACAGACGTGTAACCCAGGCAAGCGCTATTCTATAAACGTCCACATGCCTGTTTGAACAAATGTCATTAAATATTGACGCTCTCAGCACATTTATTGATTCAATGACTGATAAACTGTCGCTTTATCAGGCCCTTTCAAATCCAAAAAAGTCCCAAGCTCTTACTGAATTTGTCAAAGACGTTGTTCGCGACGAAACCACCTCTCTAATGCGCGAGCACAATGAAGTGATCCAAATGCAACGCGAAGAAAATTCACTGCTCAACAAAGAACTCACCCGATTGCAGGCAGAACGGATCACTTTGATCAATTCGCATGCCGCTGATCTTAAAGGCCTTCATGCTTCACATGCTGACGAATTGTATCGTTTGCATGGCGAGTATGCACTTAAGCTCAGAAACAACATGATCGAACCGACGCTCTCAGATACATAGTGGAGAGTGGTGAAGTTTTCAGCAGGCTGGGTTTGTTTACTTCTTTTGAAAAGAACAGATAAGAAGCCCATTCTGCAATGCCGAGGAGAACGTGTCCAGCGCAACATCATCCGGAAGCAGGATATACTCTCGAAAAAAGTTGTATCCATGGCAAACACCACTCTCTGTCACTTTCTGGCCGCTCTGTCCTGAAATGAATAGCAGCGGTTTGTCGCCGTCTCTGATGTATGTAATCTTGGCCTCAATTTCACCGTCAACTATTCCTGGGACAAGGGCAGCGACGATAAACTGAGAATCACCATCCTTCTTCATGATGGTAGGCGCCTGTGAGCTGAATCAGTGCAATACAAATATATTCGTTGATTTTCAACTTATGGACTTACCAACTGAATGATTAAGTCACTCCCATTCGACAATATTTTGCTTTTTCCAACGATCTGATCGCCAAATACATACTCAGATACATACATTTGAAAACAAAGCATTACTATTTCTTTTATACCGTCTGCATATGCGCTGCATTGCCACCACCACCGAACAGAAACGACATTGTTTGGGCCCCCTTTACACTTAAATCTCATCAACCACCGGGACGACACGGAAGCCCATGAGCCACCGGGGCCCGCGTGTGGAGCTATGATGCCGCACGGTATCCATCGATTCTGTACTTAAATCAACACACCAACCCACACATCGATGACCACGCCCGCCATGGTGTTCTCGTGTTTGCTGAAGCTCATGGTCATCAGCGTGGGTGTGTTTTGGATGGTGTCGTTCTGCGTATCGCGACTGTTCATATTCTACGAAGCGTACAGCGCCTTCCTGCGAGTGCTCAAGGACGAAGAGTGGCTGCGTAGCCAGTGCTCACTGCCCGAGTTCTACTCGAACCTGCGCCAGCACACGGACCTGTGCAACGCCGTTCGGCTCAACGCAGAGCGCAGCCCGCTCCTTATAGCGCTGAACGAGGTCGCCAACACGGCCCATCTGTGCGGGCGGTACAGCTGTGCCGAGGCCGTGGCCATGCTGTCCAGTGCCGGGTGGCCAGCGCTCCTGGGCATGGCAGTCGTGCTGCTCATGGCCCCGTCGCTTATTGTACGTATCGCGCGCGGGGTGGTGCATGGCGAGCACCAGTTGCCGCGGTATTATCAGCAACAGCAGCATCTGAAGCATCTTTGATGTGGGGTGGGATTGGTGTGGAAATGGTATAAATAGGTTGGATTTTAATGTATGATGGAGGGTGTCAGAAATTTCTTCGGTGATATAGTGGATTGGGTTGTTTCATTTTCTTCTAAGAATCACATGGGTTCATTCTATCCAAGCGAAGGGGGGGTTGATCAATGGCAGTGGTTGAAGAACACGTTGTATCTGATGCTGAAAGAGGCACTCTGTGTCATGATCCAGTTGGTGTGCTTTAGTCGTACTGGGTTGGGTGATATGTTTACTGGTGCTCTGATATTGTTCATGATGTTAGTTTCTTTCGGGTTTCCGTTTTTGTCGTCGTATTTGTTTTTTGTACTGCGCTTGGGTCCTTGGTATAAGAGTTCAATGGGCTGTATGGGTCTTTTTCGTCTTCTAATACAGCTTGTCTTTGTCATTGGGTCTCAGATAGCTGGTGGGTATGCTGCAGCAGAGTTCCTCAAGGCATATGCTTTTACCTGGGCAGGCAGTGGGATGTCAGAGACTGACGTCCGCAAGAATTGGATTTTTAATCGTCTGAATGGGACAGACAGTGCTGCAAGTTCGCGAGTGGATTGGCAGTTTCTTAATGTGGATACTAATGTAAATGGCGGACTGCCTGGCCTGGAGGAGGGATTGAACACTTTTATCTTTATGATTGGATTGCTTCATCTGATGGAAGTGGATAGTCCTGTGCTGCTGTCTTCAGCTTTTTTTAATCGTGTTAATCGAGAAACTCCAAAGGCAGTTGTAGTTGAAAAAAATTCAGAAGAGGAAATCCCATTTGAAAGAAATGGAAGTGGTTCTAGTGTTCCAGTAGCTGTACCATCAAATACAAGAAGGGGTTTATTACCTTTACCCGCGCATAGGAGTGGGGTTGGTTCTGTTTTTGTTTCTGGATCATCTTTTGGAAATGGCACAGGAGAAGATATTAGGCTGAATTCTGATGGAAGTGTGTATGTGAATCACGTTGGTATCCCTGTTGCATTGATTTTGCATGTGTGTGTCTTGTTGGCTGCTACTCAGCGTGCTTTCCCTACTACGCATGGAACCCCTGCCATATCAGTGTTCCTATACCAGATGCAATACACCACTAGCAATGTTGCAATATCTCGTATAATTGGTGGGTTCATTGGTGCTCTTTTTTCACTCCTGTACTATTACATCTGGTACGTGTGGCCTGGCAATAAGCAGCGTGGTATTGCAGAGTCTACTGTAAACAATCTAATCATTGGCCCTCCTTCGTTCTTGCAGTCTCAGCTCCAGCTGCCTCTCGAAATGGATAAACATCATTGAACTTTATTGAAATGCCAAAATTCTCGACTGCCTCAAATTCACAACCCAGCGCTTGGCCCATTTAATCCCCCCAGCCGACTCACACAGCTCGTACGTCAACCGAGCGTCGTCCATGCAATACGACACCAGCGCGTCTCTGTTGCCCTCCTGCCAGAACTGCACGGCCTGCAGCCCGCTCCCGCTCTTGGGCTCATATCCGTTCTCCTGCAGCACGTCGTTCAGCTTAGCACATCCACCAAGACCCATGGTGTGTTTGATAGCGTAGAGCGGGTCGACTGTCTTGCGAGCCCAGGCCTCCATCGAGCGACCACAGTGCTTTGCGAAACGAGGCAGGTCGAACTCCATGCCGTTGTATGTGTGGATGTATGTGGCGGCGTCGAGCATGGCGACCACCTCAGAAGGATCCTGTTCATAAAAACAATGGGCCTGCTTATCCGGCGACCAGACACAGGCCACGGTGACAATGTCGTCTGCCTTCACGCCAGTGGTCTCGATGTCAAATCCAACGACGGGAGGTTGAGGCGCGCGTGGCACAGGCTCAGGTACGCGCTCATCTCGTTCTTCTTCGCATTCTCGATATTCTCCATGCATGTTTTGATGTTGTGGTTTTTGCCTTCGGTCTGTATGATGCTGCGGAGCTGGGCGGGCAGGGCGTTGTTTGGGCGTCGCATGCCATGGGTCGTTATGAGTGTGTGGATAAGGGGGGACTTTTTCGTTATTTTTTTGTATATAAAAAGAATATTTTTTTACTCGCAGATAAAAAGACCGCTGCAGCGGAAAATTGAATCTCCACGATGGACCCCATTGATCGAATCGCCTCGGTGTTTGTGGCCGACTGCAACAAAGCGCTGGCCGTCCTCCTGAAGATCCAGTATGTTTTGGATACCAGCGAAACCACTTTCCTGGCCCTCGTGCTTCTGAGGCAGCGTGGATACATGCAGTATGTAGATGAAGACGACCTTGGCTTAGTATCCTATAGAATCGGGTGCTACAACCGGTGCATCGAGGCCATGGCTGACATCAAGACACTCGCGCGGAAGATTTCAGTGGTTTATTTTTATGGGTCTGATTCATTCTTTGTCTTCAATCACGAGGCCTGCTTCTCCTATGCCTGCAAGATGCTCTCTGGTATTGGGCCTTCGCTGGTCCATTTTTCAAACAACCCCACTCGAAGCGAGGTGATCAACATGGAACTGAAGTTAGCATGCGAGGTCCCCTTGCTGAAACTGGACTCGTATTCGGATCTCCTGTGTATGGAGCCCATGCCTCCCCGCGACACGGTTCGTGAATGCATTCTGGACGATTTGCGGCGATCCGAGAAGCGTGTTCGGCTGATCACCGTGCCCGCTGCGTCGACTGGAAACAAAACCGATGGAGTGGACTTGACATGCCACGAATCCATGTCGCGCTAAACAAACTCGGCCACTATGGTCATGGGATTGGAAGCCGTCCTGGTGGTCGGGGCGCGCGCTGGCACCATCCAGTATGCCCTTGATACTTGGTTTGTTGTCAGTTTCGCACACGAGGCCTGCACAAATGCTTCCAATACAGTCGGCGGCTGGTCGGGCAAGATGGCGATGGCTCGGGCGATCCAGTCTGTCAGCACTGAGGTTGGTCGAATGCACGCCAATCCCAGATCCAGTACTTTTGATGTGTCTATTATGAAGCCTTTAGAAGTCGTATACATAATGGTGAAGCCCTGGGCAGAGGCCGACAAGCTTTTGAGTCTGATGGGCTGTGGGCTCTTTGCCGTAATAAAGGCGATTTGTTCTGAGTCGCCCGCGGTGGGCGTGGCACTGAAGTTGAATCCATACTGCACTGCAACCACTATGCCATAGAGTTGCACTGGGATGGTGGATCTATGGACTATGATCTTGGCCGGCTGTTGTATTGCCAAGGTAGTGCGATTTAGGCACTCGGTCACACGAAGTATGCTCCAGCCTTGTGAGGGCGGAGGGTCTATGGTTGTGAAATCTTCTTCTGGTTTGTAATTGAAGCGCAGACTCGCGCCAGTGTCCCATTGCAGGTAAATACATTCGCCGCGCATTTGGACTCCGATGAGGCGCAGCGCCCAGCGATCAGGGAAGGAGTGCAGTTCCATCCTAGCCAGTGCAGGGGTCTGAGAGCCGCCTATCGTGGTTACCATGCCGGGGATACCAAAATTAAAGCGCAGCGGGAGCACTTGGGCTTGCGCTCGGAACGTGCCGTCCTTGAACCATGTGATGAAGAGTGCGCCTATAGCGCCCCTGCACACAATCGAGGCGCAGGCGGTCCAGTTTCGTATGGTGGGCTGAGTCATGTTAAGTGTGTACCGTCCGCGATCGAATTGTAGATATTGAAGAGAGACACGCGGGATGTCGAGGCGTTGGGCTAGTTGCGTTCTGGCCTCTTGGTTTGCGACAATAATGGGCTGGCCGATGCCTGTAGTTGTGTTTAGGCAGTCTAGACTACTCTGCTGTGAGGCGGTTGTGCACGGGTGGATGTATGAGTCTTTGGCGACGAGGAAGAGCACGACGCCTGTTTGTGAATCTGAAACAAGACCAATATCCACCGCCCAAGTGAGCCCGTCGGACTCAGGGTCTGTGATGCTGAATCTGTTGCCTGTGTCTGGAAGCTTCCTGATAAGGCATCGTCCTTGGTGTTCGAACGTCCCTGGCTTACAGCGACCGCATCCATTGACCATCACGGTGGTGAGCTGAGACGGATCCATGCACCAGATGCACGTGTCGTTGCGCACCGTCATGTTCGCGTAAGGGCAGCATAGTCCTGTTGAAAGCATGGGGCAGTCACAGCTGAAGGGCTGGGTTTGGCTGACGAGGGCCGATACCGAAACAGGAAAGCCAGCTGTTTCGTTGATGAGATGGTTCGCATAGCGCAGCACTGTGATTCTGAAATACCGTGCCTGGATCGGTAGATTGAAGATGGTCACCGCTGCTGCCGTGTGGTTTGGGGAGACGTAGGTTCCCCAATTTATGAAAGTGACGTTGTCAGCAGAGGCGTCGACGTTGATCTCTCTGAGCCAACGGGCTCGGGTGTTCGTGTTGAAGACAAGTCCGGAGACGATCCAAGACGCATTGAGCGACACGTCAATGGTCTGGTTGGCAGGCGCGCGCCAGCATCCGCATGTTGCATTTTGAGGCAGGCCTGGGCTGAATTTCTGCGCGCGTCTGGTGCGGACAGTGGTTTTGATCTGCGCTAGATTCACTCGGTTAGGAATCACGCGCGGGCAGTCCAGACACCGCGGAGGAAATTCAGCCACGTCGAATCGCTGCGTCGATGGGCAGTATGGCAGCGCGTCAAGCGCACCTAGCAGCGATACGAGTAGCATGAGTCGGATCATGTGCAGAGTCGTGCGTGGACTTGCTTTTGTACATGACATACGCGGATTGGGTTTGTTTTTATTAAATGGTGTTGTCAGTGAAGCAGTCCGTGGGACACGGTGTCGTGTGTTTCGAGCTCCTTCTTCAACTGAATGACGAATTTCTTGAACTCGTGCAAATCAGCATACTTCTTTTCGAAAAACGTAATGCGGCTGTTGGCGTCCCTTGAGCTAGGCTGAGCCCAACTGTCTGCCGTAGCGATATCTATTATCGAGTCGTACACCCGGTTCAGGTCATAGATGGCATCCCCGTGGTGGTTCAGTACTAGCTGGACGTGCAGCACTGTGCCGTTCTGTGATCCTTCAAAGAAGCATCGCACAAGCAGCACCAGTGTGTTTACCTTTGGCATGTCGCTGGCGTCTGGAGCGAGGAGTTTGTGAAATTCGAAGAAGAACGAATTGTCTACCGACGCCAGTGACTCAGCATAGGAGTTTCCTGTCATGGCTTCTGGCAGTGGAATGGTTCCAAAGGAGAACACCCTGGTATCTATGCCATTGTTCAGGAGAAATTGCCGGATGGCGTGAAACCCATTGCTAGGATCCCCGCCGACAAACTCATGCTCGGCGATTTCTGTGACTTGAACCGAATTCCATTGGTCAATCGTCCTGGTAAAAGCCTCCATCTTGGATGCAAGCTTCGTGATTGACTGGGATCGCATTTGATGTACAAGGAAGATGTGTTTTATATATGTCATTGAGCTCGCGTGTGCTCAGATCTGATTCGGAAGTTCGTGGTTGTTGAGGGTGTCGTGTCCTTTGAGGATGGCATGCAGCGGTGTGAACTCGGTCTTGAAGCACCGCAGTGAATCAAACGCCTTTTCCATGGTGAAGACATGGCTGTTGCCTGTCACTGTTGACCACCCGCCGATGGTTTGTAGGTATTGAATGACATCATGGTATGTCTGGTTGATTTCGAATGTGCCGCCGCCTTTATGATTGGCTATGATTTGTACGTGAAAGGCTTGAGCATCTTGGCTTTTCTCAAAAAAGACTCTGCACATGAGAATGGTGGCATTGAGTGGCCCTGCGTCAGTCTCTAGGATGCGCCGCAGTTCGAATACGAACGCATTGTTCATGCTTAGCAGGTTGTCTGCGTTTACGCTGTTATCAGAATCCTTTAAAATTTCTTTTGGCAATGGAATGCTGGCAAAGGTCCCTATCCGCGTTTCAATGCCAAACGACATCAAATATCTGCGCATTTCGTGGAATGCATTGTAGGGATCGGAACGGCGTTCGCTGTTCTGGGCCATTCAAGCATGCGTGTGGGTTGGTCAATTTATACGATTTCAATTGGAACGCACAGCGTTGTGTCAGCATTCAATCAAGCATATCGTGATGAATTTGTGAACCTGTGTCACAAGCGACGCCACCGCGTCCAGCACGTGTGGACATACGACAGCTGCTATAAATATTTTGAGTTCTGAGACTCTGGGGCCGTACACATAGGCACACGCCAACCATATCAGGGCAACCGTGTGCAGGAAGACAGCTCTGTTTCCTTTAAGGAATCGGTGCTGGAGGATGAAGTAGGCGCAGTGTAGAGTGCAAGCGTAGCGAAGATTGTTGTGTCCAGGGGGGAGCATGGCCACGCATGACGCATGGCTTGAGATGTGCAACAAATCCTCGCAAAACGATTCGATCCTATGTGGTCTGTGGAGTATGGCCGGCAAGTGTTTCATGGCGAGAAGAAGTGCCGCTAGCACCAGAGTCACTGGGCCGTATACGTCTGGCGTCTTGTCGCCTCGCGCGTCGAATAGGATCAAGCAGACCAATCCCATATACATGCTTCACAGTAAGCGTCTGTGCTTTATTTACGTATTGAGTGGGAAATACCCCTTGCCTTCAATTCAAGACACCAGGCCTGTGGCGTGGCTGTGGTGTACGTCTTGTTTGATTTGTCCAAAAAAAAGAAACGCTGCGAATCCGGCAGGACGCACTCGAAGAACGAACGTCTGTGTCTGGTCTTGAGTTGGATGTATCCCCAGTGGGTGTCTATCATCTTGATGTCAATGATATCGCTGTGGTCGATGAAGGCAAAGTGCTCTGTTTGGGTTTGAAACAGGACCCTGGATCTCCGTGTGCTCTTGTCGTACGCATACCATTCTTTGCCTGTGAGCATTGGTCGTATCAGCTATCGCTTGGTTGATGTAAGCGCTTGGTAGTTGGAATTTTGGGTGACACAGCATATGTGGTGGCGGAGTTTGGCCTGTTGGCACACAGAGCATATGTCCGTGCATGATACACAGGCCTTGATACGCTTGTTCTGATGACGAACTTCGTCTCGTGCAGTGGAACCACAGAGCGCGCATGCCTGGCAATCCTTGCAGATGAGTCCTGATAGGGTCGGTATCGGCTTGACAAAGACCCACTGTTTCCCGTGGCCTGGAATTTCTCGTTCTTCTATGCAATCCAGGGCTTTTTCACAAGACATTACAATATCCACGCTAGACACCAGCTGCAGGGTAGTTGGGCGCATGGTTTTGCCGATTTCGAGCATGGTGCGTCTGGACTTGAGGACAATGTCCTTGGTTTCCATGGGCGTGACTTTGCGAGTCAGTCCCAGTCCACACGCACCATGCTC
>Ga0214921_10007796_pt1 | contig 14134 bp, 12 predicted proteins | sample LL1505_MetaG_FD_177992 | JGI IMG/M metagenome (GOLD analysis project Ga0214921, IMG submission 177992) | Freshwater microbial communities from Lake Lanier, Atlanta, Georgia, United States - LL-1505 | ecosystem: Environmental > Aquatic > Freshwater > Lake | place: USA: Georgia | collected... | reverse complement strand
TATCCCCTTTTAAGACGCACCAGAACTGCGGAAGTTCATCCAAACTGAATCGACGAATCAACTTCCCTAAGCGTGTGCAACGAGGGTCATCGTTAGCGGCCCAAGACTGAGCATCCTCCTCCACCCCAGCCCTCATAGAACGCAGTTTATAGATCCAGAAACTCCGCCCATCGAGCCCAGCCCGTTTCTGCCGGATCCATACCGGCCCCTTCGATTCCAACCGGATCAGTAAGGCCAGAAGGAGGATAATGGGAGCAGAAATCATTAACCCCACAAGAGACCCCACAATGTCCGTGGTTCGTTTCATGAAACGATGCGACCCCAGATGGTAACTCGAATTGGCCATCACCAAAACAGGCAACCCAGAAACCATTCTGTCATGACTTCGCCCCACCCAAAACCCAATTGAGTCGGGGATGAGGCGGACGATAACACCATTCAGAACGCACTCCTTGGCAATACGATTCAGAGTGTCGTGATCCAGAGATGTCTGATCAATGACCAGGCGGGACATCTGATAGTTCGAAAGTCTGGCCTCCAAATCACCAAGGCTCCCCAGTCGCACATACTTGGCCTTTTGATGAGAGACACACTCCTCCCCGAAATAGCCCACTACCTCCTGCACTCTGCCCATTTTTCTGGAGGATTCCCTTAGCAAAAGCTGCATCCGCTGAGTATTCCCAACAAACACCAAAGGCTCTTGCGCGGGGATTTTAAAAACACTCAGAATCATCCAAGGCAATAAGGTGCGAAAAAGTGCAATAAGGAGAAGGAAGATTCCAACCTGTAGGAACAAAGGGGGCAGAAACGTGCTAGGGTACGTACCTAAACCCCACTGAAAGCAGCCAAAAGGATTACGCTGAGCACTTTCCACCTCAACCTCCCGCGTTCCACAAGGCCTCTCCTCATCACCGGCTTAACCTTTTACGAGGACGAGCGCGGCAACTAGAAAAATGTTCGTGAACGCCATCGGAATAAACACCTTCCATCCAAGATTCATCAGGTGATCATATTTAAAGCGAGGAATCGTCCAACGGATCACGATAAAGAAACCAATAAAGACTAGGATTTTCGCTAGAAACACACCTACGGAAATGAAGCCAAACCACCACGGCATACCTTGCCCCGCGAGCCACGAAGGCAGGGCCCATCCGGCAAAGGTTTGAGGCATCGGCAGACCATTGAACCAAGGCAGCGGAAGGCTCCATCCGCCAAGAAACAGGGTCACCATGATGGCGGAAGCGGAAATCATGGCCGCATACTCTCCAAGGAAAAAGAGAGCAAAACGCATGCCCGAATATTCGGTGTGATACCCCCCCACCAATTCAGTCTCCGCTTCAGGCAGGTCGAACGGGAGGCGGTTCGTTTCTGCAAAGACCGCTACAAGAAATACTAGGAAAGAAAAAGCAAGGCAGAGTCCGGTCAGTACTCCCACCACACCCCCGCGCAGATGAGGCAACGCCAACCACCCGTTCTGAATCTGATAATCCACAATCTTACCAAGGTTGAGATGTTGAGTGACCAGAAAAACAGGAACGACGGAAGCCCCCATCGCAATTTCGTACGAAATAATTTGAGCGGAGGAACGAATACCACCCAGAAAGGGATACTTCGAGTTGGAAGCCCACCCGGCTAAAATGATGCCGTACACACTAAGGGAAATCACCGCGAAGACAAAAAGCAACCCCACATCCAGATTTGCAACCACCCCACTAATCTGAAAAGCCTGAACAGTAGCGTCATCCCAGTGGAGATGACCTGCGATCCATTCTGCAATCGGACGAAGATCGAAACCTGGGCTAAATGGAATCACTGCCACCGTTACCAATGCCGGAACCATCGCTAAAATGGGAGCTAGGTTGAAATAAATCTTATTCACGCTGGCGGGGACAAACTGCTCCTTCAGCAAAAACTTTGCTGCATCTGCCAATCCTTGACCGAGCCCAAAAATCCGAATATTGGTGAAAGGAATTCCCACGCGATTCGGCCCACGACGATCCTGAATCCAGGCACTAAGACGACGCTCCGCCGTGACACTTCCCGGAACCATGGTCAAAACGACCAGCGCGACGGCAATCGCTTTTACCAACGAGAAAGCAAGAAAGACGAGATCAGGACCGTGAAGAATCATGGTTGTAGGCTATCTCACGGAACTCTTACGCCAAGTCAGCTTTCTTAGGGCACTTTAAAAAAAGCGAGATAGCCGCCCCAACTACAAGCAATCCGCTAGCAACTACGAAAGAGGATCGAAAATCACCGCTGGATGCCTTAAGCATCTGCTGAACGCGACTAAGGACAAAACCCCCGATCCCCCAAGAGGTAAAGAGAATCCCATAATTCACCCCAAAGTGCTTCAAGCCGCAGAGATCCTTGATGAAGGCAGGAAATAGACAAAGGTTGGCTCCGTAATTGAAGCCGATCATGGTGGCGAGGAGAACAATCAACAGGGCGTACTGGCCTTGTTGGGTCACAGGAATTGAGAGAAGCATGCATCCCGCCTGCAAAAGCGTGACAATCAACAGCGTGGCCTTACGCCCGATCCGGTCCGAAACAACACCTGCGACCACCCTTCCCGCCGCATTTCCGATGGCCAGTACAATGACGGCGAGGAAGGCGTACTCACCCATACTTTTCTTGGCCATGCCGTTCATGCTACTGATCACCATTAAGCCCGCTCCGGCGCCGATGAAGTACACCAGCCAAAGGAGATAAAAATCCCTCGTTTTGAGCATGCAAGAAGGAGAAAGAGAAATTCCCAGACTAACCTTCGGCTGGTTGCCTGTTTCTTTGGGAGTCTGTGGATTTTTAAGGCAAGTCGCCAACCCGCAAACCACTACAAAGAAAAAGGCGGCATAAAAAGCCGATGCAAGGTGTAGTCCGCCTGTTTTTAAGAGGGCTTCGGTCAGCGGGGCGATATACAAAGGCGCTAAGCCAAAACCAGCGACCACGATGCCTGCCACCTTTCCTGTTTGGGAAGCTGGAAACCATTTTAGAGCTGGCGGAGTTGCGGAGGAGTATCCGAATCCAATACCAGTACCCACGAGAACCCCAAATCCAAAAACCCAAACACCATAGCTGTTAGATTGGGAGACAAGAGCCAAGCCGCTTGTTACCAAAACACCCCCAAGGGTCGCCGTCCACCGCGGACCAATCTTGTCCTGAAATCTTCCAGCCAGAATCATGGAAAAAGAAAACACGAGACAACAGATGGCATAAGGATCATTCAACTTTGTGGGATCCCAAGCCAGATCCTTCTCAATGGCCGTCTTAAAGATGCTCCAAGCGTAAAGAATTCCAAGAGCCAGATTGATTCCAGTGCCCGCAAAGACGACCTTCCAGCCTGGATTCTTTTCCATCAAAAAGCTCTATCCCGTAGTTCGCAGGCCTGCCGCAATAGCCGCAATCGTCTGGCGCAACTCTCCTAAAAGGACCTCTGCATCCCCTGATCCAGTCTCTTCGACACTCCGCCACTTCCTCAGTAAATCCACCTGCCAATGGTGAAGCGCTCGCAAAGGCCGAACTCTTCGCTCAACGGTAAAGCGGAATCGGGGGCGCCTCTTCGCCCAAGAATCCGGGAAAAGTTGCGATAAACCCTCTTTCACTGCCCCGAATTCTCTCTCCACAAGGCCCAAGATTCGTTTTCGTAGTTTCGGATCTTTTACTAGATCCGCATACCATTGGCCCACTTCAAGATCGGCACTCGCTAAACCGCTTTCAAGATTGTTGAACACATAGCGGGCGAAAGGCCACTCTTTGACCCGCTCCCGTAAGATCCGGAATAGTTTCGGATGCTCTTGGGCCAACTCCTGAAGTGCGCTTCCTGCACCATACCAACCAGGCAAAAAGAATCGTGACTGAGACCAGCTGAAAACCCAAGGGATCGCCCTAAGGTCGGCCCATCCTGCACTCCCTGTTCTCCGCGATGGACGGGATCCGATCGTACTCCTCTCGACCACATCGATAGGGGTTGCTTGTCGGAAAAATTCAAGGAATCCAGGCTCTTCTATCAACACTCGATACGATTTTGTGCTAGCTGCTGACAAGTACTCAAAAACCTCAGCCATTTTGGGTTCGTCATCTCTTGCGCTACTTAACGAAAGAGAGCTCAAGGCGGTTCCTGCCAAAAGGAGCTCCAGATTGTAAGCGGCCGTCGCCACGGTGCCGTATTTCTGACCGATCACCTCCCCCTGCTCAGTGACTCTCAAATCCCCAGATAAAGTCCCCTTCGGCAAAGCCTCCAAGAAGCGATGGGTTGGACCCGCCCCGCGACTCACAGTTCCCCCGCGCCCGTGAAAGAAGCGAGCTGAAACCCCCTGCTCTTTTGCTGCGTTTCGGATCGCACGTTGACCTCGATGGAGGGCCCACTGGCTAGCCAGAATCCCCGCATCCTTATTGCTGTCGCTGTAACCGATCATCACTCGCAAAATCGGTGGTGATTGCATTGGAAGAACCACTTCACCTTCTCCCGGATCCACCAGCGCCACCCGCTTTCGCAGGGCCAATTGAGCTTCCTGTTGAGCTAACACTTTAATGGTTTTCTGGGTGACTGGGTGCTGAAGGAACTCGGTAACTACTCGGGGAGCAGCCTGAAGATCAGCCAAAGTTTCAAAAAGCGGGGTGATCGGTAAGGGACAAACTTCCGAACCATCTTCCCCAGGGCGCGTTAAACCTGCTGCCCGGCAGAAGACATGGATCGCCAGAAGGTCGGACACATCGCGTGTCATACTAATAATGGAAAGACCCAATCCGTCGATCCCATGGGACTTTGCGTGCCGGGTCAAAGTTTGATACGTCCCGATGACTTCTGACGCGGCAGGTCCAGCGGACATCGCTTCTTCGGCTGACCAAGGGGTTTTTTTTAACCAGCCCTCCAAAAGGGCCCTGCGCTCACTCTCAGGACGAGTTCGGTAAGGAATCTTTGATTGCGCTCCAAGGACCGCCTCCAACTCCTCGATTGCCTCATCATGACGTCCACTGTTTTGGCGAATATCCATTGCTGCTAAATGAAATCCAAAGACTTCTACGATTCGGATCACGGGATCGACTTCTGAAGCGGCCAAACGACTTGCTCCAACTGCTATCAGGGAACGTCGAACCACGCCTAAATCCAAAATCAGATCCTCCGGTTGGACATAACCATATTTCCCCTCACCAACTCTGGGTAAATAGTGCCGCATAAGAAGGACTGCCTCACGCCATGGCTCCTCTTGGTAAATTCCAACGGCGGACTGAATTTCAGGCTCCACTCTCTTACGCCAATCCCCAATCCACTTCTCCAGTTCAGGAGGGATTCCGTGGTACTTGCGGGAGAGGGTCAATCGCGAAGCTAGTTTTTCCAGTGAAGATGCAAGCAAGCGAAGGGATGCCTCTCGATACTGTCTGAGACTGAACTCAGTTGTTTCGGGAGTCACCAAGGGATGACCATCCCGATCTCCACCGACCCATGTCCCAAAAGAAAGTTGTGGTCTGATGGCAGGATGAATCGGGCCACCTTTTCCAAGACCCGCTAGAATCCAGGCGTCCCGCAATCTTCGATCGGTCTCTGCGATCGACTGTGCCATTGAGCCTGCCAAGCAGTGAATTACCCCTTCCCGCTCCATATCGACCGTCGGTCTCTGGGTTCGGACCTCTTCCGTCCTCCACCAGCGCTCCAAAACGACTTTTAATCTAACTCGGCGATCTCTCTCACCGGGATGCTTTTCCCCATATCGAGAACGCTCCACAAGAATTCCATAAATTTCCTGCATACAGCCTAAAACAGAGCGTCTGCGTGCCTCCGTAGGATGAGCCGTCAGTACAGGCTCAACTCGTAAAGTTGGCAAATCCGCCTCAAGGGTATCCGCATCGACTCCTTCCGCTTTCATGAGTCGCAAGGCCTGAGCCCAGGAACCCGGTTCATGCGCTGGACCATTGATAGCCTCATTCATTCCTCTCATTGCAGCCGCAGTCGCCTCTTCTGCGACATTTAAAAGACCGAAGGCGATCGAATAAGCCCGGGTTACCTTTCCCTTCTCAATCGGTGGCAGTTCTGCAGAAGCCCCATGGCGAAAGGGTAGTGCTTTCTCAATCTTCTCTTCTCCAAGTTCAGACAGAAGTTCCTGAAACGCACCCATCAACCAACTCAGATCCTTTTCCACTTTTGCAAAGCCCAGGGTGAGCCGTTTCTGGTAAGGCAACTTGGCCTTTCCAAGGCGTGGCTTTTTTCCTGACCCCTTGCGTTTCGCCTGCTTCATCCTCCTCCCTTCCTAGGTGCTGAAACTGTCTCCGCAAGAACAGGTCGCTCGGGCATTTGGATTTGTTACCCGGAATCCACCCTTCAAAAGGTCGGTGCTGAAATCAACCTCCGAACCACTTATAAAAACCGCACTCTTTGGATCGACCGAAATTCTTACGCCCCGACTCTCGATCAGGATATCCTTGGGCCCTGCTCCCGAAACCAACTCCATCTGGTATTGAAGACCGCTACAGCCCCCGCCTACTACCGACACCTTGAGAGCCCCTTCCAAATACTCCTTTTTCTTTAACAGCCCCTGAAGATGATTTGCCGCAGCCTCGGAAAGGCGGACGAGCTTTTCCGATCCAATTTTCGGTCCAGATGGGAGAACGTTCGCCAAGGGTTGAGTCATCTCTCCACCCTAAGCCCAACCTAGGTTGCCAACCAGCTTCCTCACTTCCCCTGAGTGCTCCCAGAAACTGTCGGAGCCAAACTCCTTTCAACCAAACGAACTAAAGGTCTTGGTTGGAATCCTAAAATCAGTTGAGTTGCGCCCGCCAAAAGCAGAATCCAAACCAAAAAGGACGGGAATCGTTGGGCCGGCACAACATCCGGCTCCCGCTCCCAATACATCGCCCTGACCGGTACGAGATAAAATCCCAATCCTACAACCGCCATGATCACCCCCACGACCAATCCGGGAATTTCTCCTGCACTCCAAAGAGTCGTGAAAACGGAAAGCTTGGCGGAAAAACCTAAAAGGGGCGGCAACCCCGCCATGGAAAGAAAGCAAAGGGCGAGTCCCAATGCAGGTCCAGGATCCCTTTGAGCCAACCCATCCAAATGACGCACATCGGCACTCCCGTGAATACGCTCCAGCTCCTGAACGAAAATGAAAACTGGAAACGTAGCCAAAAGATAAGCCCATAAATATCCCACTACTGTCCCCATGCCCGATTCCCCTAGTGTTCCAAGGGCCAAGAGCATGTATCCCGCGTGAGCAATTCCAGAATAAGCCAGATAGCGCTTTAAGTTTCTTTGGGGCAACGCCGCCAAGGTTCCGAGGGTCACGGTAGCGATGCCCATCGTGAGTAAAATCGGTCGGAAGATCCATTCGACCGAATCCAATGCAAAAGCACCAAATCCGAAGATTCTCAGAAGAAGGACAAAACCAGCTGCCTTGGATGCAATCGCCAGGAAAGCCGTGATGGGTGTGGGTGCACCTTCATAAACATCGGGAGCCCATGCATGAAATGGAACAGCCGCAATCTTGAAAGCTAGCCCTGTTAAAATCAGGCCGATTGCTAAAAGAAGACCCGGACTGGCTGGCCGACCTGCCTGCTCCAGAATAATCCGGGTAAATTCCGTGGTTCCTGTCGCTGCATAGAGCCAAGCAATCCCCATCACCAAAAACCCGGTGGAGAGTCCGCCGATCACCAGAAGCTTCATCCCTGCCTCTAAACTGGCAACACGTGTGCGGTGAAAAGCCGCCAACAGATAAAGAGAAATAGCAACCAGTTCAAGCGCGACAAAAATCGCCAGAAAATCCCGTGCGCTGGCCAAAAGACAAAGTCCAGCGGTCGAAAAGAATGGAAGCGCAAGGAATTCCGCACGAACTACTTCTTCACGTCCCATCGGATAACGGACCGAGATCAGAGTTACCCCAACAAGGCAGAGAACAAAAAACGGTTTAAATACAGAGGAGAGCCCGTCAGTAACAAAAAGGTTAGCCCAAACTTCTGGCATCGGCTGGCCTGACTGCCAAACGGTAAATGCAAAAAGGACACTGCTCAGGAATATCGCAAGCCGAGGAAGCCAACCCTTCTTTCCAGCTGGAATCAATGCATCGGCTAGGATTAGAGTAACCCCGGTCAAAACGAGAAGCACCTCGGGACAAATCCAGCGGCTCATTGTTGCAACAACCTTTCTAGTACAGGGCGGGCCGGTCCGAGGATAAGAGTTGGAGCCAATCCAACGAGAAAAAGAAGAGTCGTCAACAGGGCGAACGGCCAAACTTCCTTAACACCAATCAGATCACCTGTCTGTTTCGCATCTAACGCAGTAGAGACTGGCCCTGTCGCTATACTTCGAATGGCGCGGAGCATGGCTACGGACGAAAGGACCACACCCCATGCAGCAATAGCAACCAAGAATGGATGAGCTGACCAAGCCCCGAAGAAGATCATGATCTCACCTGCGAAGTTCGCCAGGCCAGGAAGCCCAATCGATGCCATTCCGGCAATCATTAGATAAAACCAAAGTTTAGGGGTCTTCTTTGCTAATCCACCCAGATCCTGCATCCAAGTGGTCCCTGCCCGCTCCCCTGCCTCGCCTGCCACGGCAAAGCCGAGTGCCGCACTAAGTCCGTGACCGACCATCAAGACTAGTGCCCCGCCTAGGCCCAAGGCCGTTCCGCCAATCAACCCAAGAAAGATCGTTCCCATGTGCATTGCGCTCGAAAAGCCCAGCAACCAGCGGAAATCTCTTTGAGCCAGGGATGCGAATCCGAGATAAAGAAGATTCCCCGCTAGCATCAGTCCCACGATCCAACTCAATTCCTTCCACCCAAGCGGAGTCAGCGGTAATGCCAAACGCAGAAGTCCATAAATCCCAAACTTCTTAAGAACACCGGCATGAAGCATGGCCGCAGGTGCGGGTGCTGAGGCGTACCCTCCGGGAGCCCAACTGTGGAATGGTACTAACGAAACAAGCGTTCCAAAGCCAACGATAAGAAGAATCGCCAGCCACGTCTGCTGAGATGCGGGGATGGGTTGAGCCCGCAAAGTCTCAGTCAAAACCCGCCAATCCAAAGTTCGGGCTGTTTCCGGAACTGCCCACACTAATCCAATCAAACCCATCAACAGGACAAGACTCCCAAGGACCAGATAAAGGGTCATTCTCCAGGCTGCTCCGGTACGGTCTCCCTGCCCCCAGATCCCGATCAGAAGGAAACTCGGAATCAGTGCCACCTCATGGAAGGAGAAGAAATAAAAGAGATCCACTGAAAGGAATGCCCCCAAGCCTCCCAACCCTACCAAAAGCAGGCAGAGGTAGTACTCCTTGGCGCGCTTCACATCCGCACGACCGACTCCGATCGCAGCAACCGTCACCACCAAAGTCAGCCACAAGAGCGGCAAACTCAGTCCATCCAACCCCAGGCGAAACTGGACGGGAAACACCTCCCGAAGGTTTGTCACTTCAGGCCCGTAAAGAATCTCTCCCTGTCTCAACACCACCCCAGAAACAAGAAAGCCGGGAATCAGATTGATCCAAGATGCCCAAAGAGCTGTTTTGCGTGGAGCGGCACCCAAAGCAATGGCAACCACAGCTAAGAGAGGTACAACCAGCAAAAGAGGTAAGGCCGACGAAAGGTTCATCGAATCACTCCTTGGCGCCAAAGCCAACCGATGAGCAAGAAAACACCCAGAATGAAAACAGCGGCGTAGACTTGGACCTGCCCACACTGAACGAGTCGCAACCCTTGACCAGAGGCTCTCGCTACCACACCGGATCCTCTCACTAAAAATCCTCGCACAACCCAGCCCTCAAAAGCATCGGTCAATCTCGCGAAAGCGTCTTGGGTCGAAACAAAAACCCTCTGATAAAACTCATCTACATAAAACTTCTCCCGTAACGACGGAATGGAGAGCGGGTCTTGTGCGGCGTGACGATAGAAATGGTAGGCAGGGACAAAGCCGGCCAAAGCGACCACGAGAGAAACCCAAAGCGTCCAACTTTCATGACCTTCCGCATGAGGAAAATGAAGATAAGATTCGACCGGAAGTAGCCCTCCCACAACAGTCAAACATGCCAAAACTGCCATCGGGGCGGTCATAAAAATTGATCCCTCGTGGGCATGCCGTGCCGCATCATTTTTCGGTGTTCCTCCGAATGCCACCAAGATCATTCGAAGCATGAAAAACGAGGTAAAAAAACCAGCCGCCATAGACACTGCGGCAAGACCGGGATAGTGAGCCGTGGCCGCGAAAATGGCGTCCTTACTCCAAAATCCAGATAAGGGCGGGATCCCGCACAGGGCCAGCGTTCCAAGAATTGTGACCAGAGCCGTAAAAGGCATCCGTTTTCCTAACCCGCCCATCTTCCAAATATCCTGTTCTTCATGACAACCGTGAATCACTGAACCTGCAGCTAAGAAAAGGAGGCACTTAAAGAAAGCGTGGGTTGTCAGGTGATACATGGCGGGTCCTGCAACACCCAGACCCACCGCCATCACCATATAGGCGATTTCGGATAATGTGGAGTAGGCTAAAATCCGTTTGATGTCGTTTTGCTGACATGCAATGAGTGCAGGTAGAAGTGTCATCAATCCCCCGATCCAAGCAATGGTCATCATCGTCACTTGGCTCATTTCTAAAATTGGCAATACCCGAACCAACATGTACACCCCCGCCACGACCATCGTGGCCGCGTGCAGAAGCGAAGAAACCGGGGTTGGACCTTCCATCGAATCGGGCAACCAGACATGCAGCGGGAATTGTGCCGACTTTCCTAGACAACCACAGAATAGGCCTAATCCAACCGCCGTCACTGCCCATCCTGGAGACGAGGACGCAACTCGACTCGGAAGATCAGCAAAACTCAGGGTCCCAAAGAGAGCCCATGCCCCCAAAATTCCAAGAATAAATCCGAAATCGCCAATTCGATTCACCAGGAAAGCCTTGTTCGCGGCCGCTCCTGCGGCTGGTCGCTCGACCCAAAATCCAATCAACAGATATGAACTTAGACCGACCAACTCCCAGAAAATGAACATCGAAATCAAATTGTCTGCTAAAACAATGCCCAGCATCGAAAATACAAAGAGAGAAAGCTCCGCAAAGAATCGACTACGACAAGGCTCCTTCTCCAAATAACCGATCGAGTAAATATGAACTAAAAATGCGACTCCTGAGACCAAGGCAGCCATTCCCCTAGCCAATGGATCTCCCAGAAATCCAAAATTCGCACGGAAACCCGCCCACTCAATCCATGGAAGAGCGGGGGCGACCACCTCACCCAAAGAGGAACCGAATAAGAGAAGACCCATTGATCCCAGAAAACTCCCCAAACAGGCCAAGGTGGATACCGTGATCGAAATTCGTGGAAAGGGATGCAGAAAAAGGCGAATCGAGACAGCCGCAAGAAGCGGTAGCAAGAGAATCAGATAAGGCGCGTAAGCGATCATTAAAATCGCAAGCTCGCCAGTTGATCAGCTGCGGTCGTCTTCTTAATGCGAAATATAGCCACTAAGATTGCCAACCCAAGGGCAACTTCAGCCGCGGCAACCGTGATGACAAAGAAAACCGCGATCTGGGGGTCGGGCAGCCCCTGAAACCTGCCGACCGCTACCAAAGCCAGATTGGCCGCATTCAAAAGCAGCTCGAGTGACATCATCATAATCAAGAGGCTTCTCCTCAGGATCACCCCACCCAATCCAATCAAGAACAGCACGAAACTTAGCGCCAAGTAGTGTCCTAAGGTGATTTCAGCAAAAATCATGATTCAGGATCCTTTCGGCAAAGCACCACGACGCCAACAGTGGCCACCAAAAGTAAAACGCCTGTGGCTAAAAAAAGCGGGCTGTAAGAAGTGAAAAGCAATCGTCCCAGATCTGCCGCCGAACCACCTGCCTTCCCCTGCCCCCAATGAAGAGTTTTCGCAGCTGCTGGAAAAAGAGAGGCGATCCGTGGAACTCCAAATACTGCGCCTCCTCCAATAGCGATAACCCAAACCACCTTAGCCCAAGGGGGTCTTTGTCGTGCCTCTTCCTTTACATCCAGCAACATGATCACGAACAGAAATAAAACCATCACGGCGCCCGCATAAACAATCACTTGAACCACAGCCAAGAAATAAGCCTCCAATGTAACAAAAAGAGCGGCCTCCATCACCAAGGTGACCACAAGACACACGGCACTGGTTACCGGGTTCCGGAACGCAACCAATCCGATTGCGGAAAACACCAATCCAATGGCCAAAATCCAAAAGAAGAGAGGTTCCATCCGGGAAAGATCCTTGAGTCTACTTGCCGTGCCACTTCCGAATCGGACGATCCATCACACCACCCAACGCATAAAGCTCCTCTTTATGCCTTACCATTCCCGCTCGACTGGTCCCAACAAAAATTGGTTGCTCCTTCCGAAGGTAGATAGCCTCCTCAGGACAAACCTCTTCACACATTCCACAGTAAATGCAGCGCAACATATCGATATCAAATTCTCGCGGTTTTTTCTCTACGTTGGCGTTGACATCCGAACCCGGAATAAAGCCTGGAGTGATTCGAATCGCCCGCGGGGGACAAACAAATTCACAAAGCTGACAGGAAACGCACTTCTCTCTTCCATGTTGATCCTTCACCAAAACAGGAGCCCCACGGTATCCATCCGGCATCGGCCACTTCTCTTCAGGGTACTGCATCGTGAGCAAGCACGTCGCGCTCATATCCATCAGCGAACGCGGGCCTTTGGCTTTTTTCGGAAAAATCCTTCCCACAATGGTCTCCAGCATATGCCGTAAAGTGATCAGCATTCCCCCGACGATCGAGGGTAAGTAGAGCTTCTCCCACAAGTTCAAATCTGGACGAGGAACAACAATGGCCATAATGGAAGTTAGATTACCGCTTGGGCGGGGCAAGTTGTGACAACGGGATAAAAACCGTCTCCGCCACAGTTCCGTCCGCTCGACGAAGTTCACCGATAATCAAGGGATCGGCAGTAGACCAGTCGATACGGAATGCCCCGAAGTTTTGCCTGTTGACCAGATGACCAACACGGCTCGGATTTTCCTCTTCAGTAATAGAAGAAACCTCCGTCAATCCACTCGAAGTGAAGTCGTAGATCGGATAACCGGCCTCAGTTCCCTTTTGGCAGGATATCTCTCCGTTGTGCCGATCTCCACTGACAAAAAGAACCCCTTTTACACCTAGTTCCCCGATCAGCTTGAGGATCCTAACCTTACATTTTGGGAAGTTAGCCCACTTCTCAAAACGGTGTTTCTCCGGAACGAACTGAATACTCGAACCGATCACGACAAGATCCGCCCCTGGTTTTGATAGCTCTTTCTTAAGCCAAAGCCACTGCACCTCTCCCAACATATCCCCGTCCGACGGCCCCTGCCCCTTTTTTGGTAAGGGATCACGTTGAGAACGCAGATCGAGCATGATCACCCGAACACACTTTCCGGCAGGACCCCAATCCTTGGAGGAGTAGATTCCGTCTTTCCGATCCGAAACACCCCAAAACTGTACGAAAGCCTGATGTGCCTCCTCTTTCCTGGAGTACTCCTTGCCCGCATCATTTTTCCCGTAGTCGTGGTCGTCCCACGTGGCCATTACCCGATCGGGCATCAGACCTTGAAGAGCTTCCATACCTTGGCTTCTCCTTAACTTTTCATAGCCTTTTACAAAAGCCTGCGGGTCATTATTGAAAGCGATATATTTTCCATCCACGAAATCATTGTAAAAGTTGTCCCCTAGCCAAAGCCAAAGCTGCGGATCAAACTGCTTCACCGCATTCCAAAGCTCGGTTTTTTTTTCTGGTTTGTAGCAGGAGCCAAAACCTATTCGCTCGATCGGTGTCTGCGACTCACCAAAACCTAAAGCTGCAGAAATCCAGAGCCCAAGAATCAACCCAACAAAACTTCTCACGTTCCCAACTCGAGCTGCTCGTCCTCCTCTGTGTCCACCACCCTTGCGACACCCTGAAGACGATCCCCCTTCTGCAAACGAACTAGGTAGACCCCTTGCGTGTTTCTTCCCGACTCCCGAATGTCTTTTACCTTTGTCCGAACCATTTGTCCTTTCTCTGTGATCATCATGATCTCATCGGCATCCTTCACAGAAATGGCTCCTGCCACTAACCCTGTCTTGTCCGTCGTCTTCATCGTAATGATTCCTTTGCCGCCACGTGTCTGACTTCGGTAATC
>Ga0214921_10007795_pt1 | contig 14134 bp, 15 predicted proteins | sample LL1505_MetaG_FD_177992 | JGI IMG/M metagenome (GOLD analysis project Ga0214921, IMG submission 177992) | Freshwater microbial communities from Lake Lanier, Atlanta, Georgia, United States - LL-1505 | ecosystem: Environmental > Aquatic > Freshwater > Lake | place: USA: Georgia | collected... | reverse complement strand
GCTGCCAAGGCATCCCGAATCGCGATCATCCCGCCATGGGGATAATAGGCCCCTATGCCATATTCTACATGGTTGATCAAGGCCAAGGTGCCTGGAGCCTGGTAGGGATTGGAGCCGTTGTAGGTCGCCACTCGGGAGAACATTTGAGCAGTCCGCTCCTTATCAAAATGACTTTTGTTAAAACGATACAAACTTTGGAAAGCCCCGATAAAAGGCAAAGCCATCACCTTGATGAGATTTGCAAAAGTCCAAAGTTCAGACCGGCGGTGTATGGACCTCTCCAAGAAAACAGGGGCCGTCAATTCGTACAACCACTTGACACGCTTGAGGTAACGCAAGACTTTGGAAGGATCTTCGTTAAACTTATCGTAAAGTTCTTGGCTAAATTTTTCTTGATCAACCCAAGCATCAACCCAAGCATTGTGCGCGTAATGGTACCTCGTCAGAAGATCCAAGCGATCATACTGCATATACTTGGAGAGCTCTTGGCCACAGTCCTCGAACAATGCCTCCAAGGTTTGGGGCAACGTGAAAAGCGAGGGCCCGCAATCAAAGCGAAATCCATCGCTCCTCCGCTCACTAAGCTTTCCGCCCAACTCGGCATTGGCCTCAAAAAGCACCACCTTGCAACCCGCGTAGGCTAATCGGGCTGCAGCGGCCATTCCCGCAATTCCCCCACCCACCACAGCAACCCGTACTTTGCTTCCAAAACCCTCTTTAGTCCTGGATCCCCTCTTGTGTTCCGACATAATTAAAAATTTCGAATAATCAAGAATTAAGAAACCTCAACGGATTGGACATCGTGAGCAAAAAACCTTGAAGAGATGACCTTTACAAAATGGGTTGTAGAATACTATTCCGAAGATAAAGCATCAAAAATCTAAAATTGTAATTTTTTATAAAATTTTGGCCAATCCTCGGAACTGCTTGGAACCGTCTGGAGCCTACCCTCGTTGCTCCTCTTGGACAAAAGACGATTCAGGAAGGCTTTATCCTGCTGAACATGCGACGACAAGCCCAGCCAACCAGGCATTTCAGTCTCAAGGGTTAGCCTCAACAGCCTCCACCGGGGATCGGACTCATCCTGCCTTACCGCTTGATTCAAGAGCGCGGAGGCGGCTTTGGCGTTTTCTAAGCGCGAAAGCGGAGAGCGCCCATCCCGGGCCAAGAGGCCACGGTAAGCTCCTGCAAAACCTGGATTCGATAGCTCAGAATGCCTGCCCTCACCGAAAATCGCCTGGAAATGAGATGCGGTGAAAGGGTGTTGAGCCGCCTCAAAATAAGCCTCCAAGGTCAACGGGCCCTTCGTCGGACCTGCCCCCCATGCCCATGAGAGAAAAGACAAACAAAGCAGCGCCTTCAAAAAAACCTAGGTAAGCTTATGTTGCAACACCGAATAGCACAACAACGCAGCTTTCTCTGCATTGGAGATCCGAATGCGCTCCATGAGAATTTGTTCGGACGAGGCCTGTTGGATTTTACGAAACAAATTTTTGTAAAAACGAAAAGCGGTAAGGACCCCAATTCGAGCCCCGCGAGGCAAGCGCATAATGGCCGCATAGGCTTGGTCAAAATCGTTTTGGATATCCCTCTCGATTTCTTTTTTCGAATGGCTATCCAATTGAACACCAAGGTTGAGGTTTGGGAAATAGGTTCGTCCACGGCCTTGGTAGTCATCCTTCAAATCCCGCAAAAAATTAACCTTCTGAAATGCGGCACCCAAAGCCCTGGCGCCTTCCTGCAATTCTTCGTAAAGCCCTGCTTGTTCGTAACAAAAAACACGCAAGCACATCAAGCCCACCACCTCAGCGGAACCGTAAATGTAAGTCTCGTAAGAGTCTTGGGCATAGGTCACCTGACGCAGGTCCATGGCCATACTGTCCAGAAATGCATCAATCAAATCCGTACCGATTTCGTATTGACGCACGGTCTGCACGAAAGCATCCAAGACAGGATTCAGACTAATTCCTCTTTCCAAGGCCAAGTACGTATCCCTGCGGAATTCATCCAGCAACAAGGCTTTGTCGTAATCGTGAAAGGTGTCCACGATTTCATCTGCATACCGTACAAATCCGTAAATAGAATAAATCGGAGCTCTGAAAGAGGGCTGAAAGGCCAAAATACCCAGTGAAAACGAGGTGCTGTATTTCCGGGTGATTAGGCGGGAAATCGCAAAATTGGTATCGCGGTAAAGACTAAGCATAGGGAACTTTGGTGAAGCTAAGCAATTTTATCGAATAAACAAACCAAAGCCCCTATTGGTTTGGCCATTCTTTGATCAACTCTTTGGCAACAACCCTCCCGGAGATCAGGGAGGGGGGAACGCCCGGACCAGGCACCGTCAGTTGACCACAGAAATACAGATTGCTAAGGCTGCGGTGTTTGAGCGAGGGTTTGAGAATGGCGGTCTGCCTGAGGGTATTGGCTAGTCCGTAGGCATTGCCTTTGAAGGAATGGTAGTCCTTGATAAAATCGTTATGGGCATAGGATTTCTTGTACACCACCCAATCCCGAATAGGCTGCCCAGTCAAACGCTCAAAGCGATCCATGATCAAGGCGTAGTACCGTTCTCGGGTATCTTCGCTGTCTTGAAGCCCTGGGGCCAAAGGGACCAAAATAACCAGATTTTCCATGCCCTCAGGGGCCACCGTGGGGTCGGTCTTGGAGGCGAGGGAGGTGTAAAACAAGGGCTTGCTGGGCCATTGGGGACGGGCATAGATTTCCTCGGCATGCAATCCAAAGTCTTCGTCAAAGAAGAGGGTATGATGCGTCAGTCCGGGAATTTGCTGGGAAAGACCGATATAAAAAAGGAGGCTGGAAGGCGCCAAGGTCCTTTGCTCCCAATAGCGGTGGCTGTAATTACGGTGTTGAACAGGGAGGATTTCCTGGTCAAAGTGTCGGTAATCCGACCCTACCACCACCGCATCGGCATGGAATACTCCGTCATTGGTTTCAACCGTTTGGACCCGGTTACCCTGGCATCCTACCGACAGGGCCTCCTTGCCGTAGAGAATTTCAACGCCAAGTTCTTGGGCAAGGGAAACCATGGCATCCACGATTTTGCCCATGCCGCCCATGGGGTACCAGGTCCCCAAGCCCAAATCTGCATAATTCATTAGGCTGTACAAAGCAGGTGTATTCTGTGGGGTAGCTCCCAAAAAAAGCACCGGAAACTCCATCATTTTGACCAGATGGGGGTGTTTGAAATGCGATCGAACATGCGAGGCGATGGAACTGAAAACATCCATTCGCAACACATCCCATAAGAGCTTGGGGCTCAGAAACTCTGTGATAGACCTGCCCGGTTTGAAAACCAAATCTTTGACGCCCACTTCGTATTTGTAAGCGGCCTGTTGGAGGAATGACCTCAATTTGAGGGCCGCTCCCTTCTCGTAGGACTCGAAGAGTTCCTCCAAAGCCTGGAGATCCGCAGGGACAACCAATTGATCGTCAGGACCATAAACGATGGTATACGCAGGGTCCAATCGAACCAAATCGTAGTAATCGGAAACCTTCTTCCCAAAGAGTGCAAAGAAATCTTCAAAAACATCGGGCATCCAATACCATGAGGGACCCATATCAAAGCGAAAACCCTCGGCTTCCAAGACCCGGGCTCTTCCGCCGGGCTCTTGGTTTTTTTCTAAAATCTGAACCTGATAGCCTTCAGCGGCTAAAACACAGGCAGCGGATAGGCCCGCAAAACCGGATCCTATAACAATTATTTTGGTAGCAGTGGGCATTGGGCGATGACATGCAGAATTACGCTGCATTTAGCCCATAAAGGTCCCCATAAACCGACAGTTTTCGCTTCAATGCTTTGCGCGCCAAATGAATCCGGGTTTTGACCGTGCCTATTGGAATTCCAAACTGGTCGGCAATGTCTTGGTATTTGTGTCCACGGAAATTTAGCATGAAGGCCTCCCTCAACTCAAAGGGCAGCACGGCTATGGCGGCATTCAAATCTTCCATAACCATCCTGGACTCGGCTTGGTTGGGGATATGCTGACTGGGTTGATTGATATAATAGTCCTGCTCGGTATGGTCCGAGAAGGTATTACGCTTGACCTTGCGACGGTAATTGTTAATGAAGGTGTTCTTCATGATGGTGTATAACCACCCCTTGAGGTTGGTATCCGGGGCAAAGCGTTCGCGGTTGGAGAAGGCTTTGAGGTAGGTTTCTTGCAACAAATCGTGGGCATCGTCCCTGTTTTGAGTCAAAAACAAGGCATAACCCTTGAGCGCGAGAGCGTGCGCGGCAACTTGATCGGTGAAGGAATTTTCCATTTGTTTAACCTTTGAGGGTGATTCGTTAAACAAAAGTAAGGGGGAATTTGGTATTTCCAAATTCTTGTGGAACTTTTTTCAAAAAAAGTTAAACAGGATGGGGATTTTTTCTAAAAAACCGCAAAACGCGCTTTCTTCTGGGTGAGGATTACATGCCGGAACCCATCAAGGTCTCCAAATGGGTCCAAGGCATACGGTAGGTCTCCCCCAAATGCCGTTGGGTAAGGTGGCCTTGGTGGCAATACACCCCTGCCCTCAAGCCCTGTTCGAGCCAAAGCAAGGCCTCAGCCCCACCCCGCTGGCCCGCTTCCAATAAAATTGGGGTCAAAATATTGCTAAGGGATTCGGATGCCGTTTGCGAAACCCGTGAGGGGATATTGGGAACCCCGTAATGCACCACCCCGTGCTGTTCAAAGACCGGTTGGGTATGGTTGGTTAGCCTGGAAGTCTCAAAACAGCCACCCTGATCAATGCTCACATCGACAATGACCGCACCGGCCTTCATTCCCATGACCATGGCTTCGGTGACCACCATAGGAGTTCGACCATTCCGTGCACCCATGGCTCCGACCACCACATCAGCCGTCGAAAGTTGACTTGCAAGTACCGAAGGGTGAATCACCGATGTGTAGACCGGCCTCCCCAAAAGCAATTGGAGTCGCCTAAGCCTGCGAATGGAATTGTCGAATAAGGCCACTTCGCTGCCCAAGCCCAGAGCCGCTTTGGCCGCATGCTCAGCCACGGTACCTGCTCCCAAGATGACCACCCTGGTCGGAGGAACCCCGGTCACGGAGCCAAGCAAACGACCTCGGCCCTGAAATTGATTGCTCATGTATTCCGAGGCAATGAGAATGGCCATCGTGCCCGCGATTTCACTCATGGATCGGACCACCGGCTGGAAACCACTGCGGTCCGTGAGGTATTCGTAAGCAATACCGGTAATTCTACGGCCTATAATTTCTTTGAGATCCCCGGATTTCATGCTGGGCAAATGCAATGCGGAGAAAACCATTTGACCCTGACGCAAATAATGCAATTCTTCCGCAGGAACCGGCCCAACCTTCACCACCAACGGGCACTGATACACTTCGGAAGGACCATCGACCAGCAAGGCTCCCGCTTCGGCATAATCCTGATCCGTGAAAAAGCTGTGGATTCCCGCATCCCTTTCCACGACCACTTCATGGCCGTTGTGCACCAACAAGGCAACCCCTTGAGGCGTTATGGCGACTCGATTTTCTTGAAAGCCCCGCTCGCAGGGTATTCCAATTTTCAAACCAACCTGTTTGCGATCAACTTTAATTCGGGCAACCAATGGGGCGGCTTGGACCATGGAGTTCAATATTGGGAATCAACGAATATAACCCAAAAAATCGCTAAACGCTACTTCAGATTACGACGCCCAACCCTGAAAGCGCAAACGACGCTGTAGTGTTAAAGTTGTCTGCGGAATGCTATCTGTACAGGTCTCCAGCTCAAAATGAGCCATACCTTCCGGCATAAAATCCATGGCTTTCTCGGGCCACTCTACCCACAGCCATTCTGCCCCGGCCACGAGAATTTCAAGATCCAAGGCAAGCCATTCTTGAGGATTCCGCAAGCGAAACAAATCTGCGTGCACCACTTGTCCACCATTGGCCGTCATGTAGGTTTGTATCAAGCTGAACGTAGGCGAGGTGGGCAGCGGGTTACAGCCTAAGTGTTTCCCCATAGCGCGAATCAAGGTTGTTTTGCCACTACCCATGGGGCCGCTCAATGAAATGGCGAAAGGGCCTGACCATGGAATCCTTCTCTGACCCTGTTGATGCTTCACCCAATCAAGCACCTGAACGGCCACCTCATCAACCTCATCCAGGCCAAAGATTAAATCAAGCATAAGGTAAGTGAAACCGCCAACCCCTGGAGGAGTCGCAAACAGATCATGAAAACAAATTAACCCGCAAGGGCCGCAGCACCGCCGACAATTTCCGTGATTTCAGTCGTGATCGCGGCCTGACGAGCGCGATTGTACTGCAAGCGAAGTTCCCGCAACAAATCTCCTGCATTTTCGGTGGCCTTGTCCATGGCCGTCATGCGGGCGCCATGTTCAGAGGCCTGGGTATCCAACATCGCTTTGTGAAGCTCGATGGCCAGCGAAAACGGTAACAAATCCCGCACAATCGCTTCCCGACCGGGCTCGTACAAATAATCCGCCTGAGCTTCTTGGTTCGCCGAAACAGATGCGCTTGATGTATCCGAGTCCGCCTGAAGGGGAAGCCAAGGCATTACCTTAAAATACTGAACCACAGGATTCTTGAACTCGCTGTAGATCACCACAACTTTATCGTATTCCCCGGCCACAAAGGCTTTGCTGATTTCTTCGGCCATTTCGGCGGTGGCTTGGTAGCGGATTTTGAGCATGAGATCCTTGAAGCGCAAATCCTTGGGCAAATCCGACCGTTTAAAAAAGTCAGCCCCTTTGCGGCCAACCGGAATCAGGGTGGCTTGTTGATTGGAAGGCAAATCTTGGATAAAGCGGCGGGCTGTTTTGATTAAGTTGCTGTTAAAACCACCGCACAATCCTTTGTCGGAGGTCAACAAAACGACCCCAACCCGCTTGACATCACGGACTTGGGTCAAAGGCATTTCGGTATCTGAACCCTCCAACCCGGCCACCAAGCGACCCACGATGTTCTGAAGGCCCTCCGCGTAGGGGCGAATTTGCTGAATAGCTCCTTGGGCTCTCCTCAATTTGGAGGCCGAAACCATTTTCATGGCTTTGGTTATCTGCTGGGTAGAGATAACCGAGCCGATGCGTACCCTGACTTCTTTGAGATTGGCCATGCTGGGGAGGACTTACCGGGATTAGGCCTTGTAGCGGGCAACCAACTGCTTGGCCGTCGATGATAACACGTCGGTTAGGCTATCTTCAAATTTGCCGGCCTTGAGGGCTTCCAAAACCTGAGGATGATTGGCTCGGAGTGTCGCCAGAAAATCCGCTTCAAATTCACGAACCTTGGCCATGGGCACTTCCATCAAAAGACCTTTGGTACCCAAATAAATAATCGCAATCTGGTCTTCGACCCTAAACGGTGAATACTGCGGTTGCTTTAGAATTTCGACGTTCCGAGAACCTTTGTCCAAAACTGCTTTGGTCGCGGCATCCAGGTCGGATCCAAATTTGGAGAAGGCCTCCAATTCACGGTACTGGGCCTGATCCAGCTTAAGGGTACCCGCAACCTTTTTCATGGATTTGATCTGGGCATTCCCCCCTACCCTGGACACCGAAATACCCACGTTAATGGCGGGACGTACACCGGAGTTAAAGAGGTTGGACTCCAAGAAAATTTGACCATCCGTAATCGAAATAACATTGGTCGGAATATAGGCCGACACGTCACCAGCCTGCGTTTCGATAATGGGAAGGGCGGTTAAGGAGCCCCCACCTTTGACCTTGCCTTTGAGTGATTCTGGCAGGTCGTTCATTTGGGCGATGATCTCGTCGTTGTAGTTCAACTTACAAGCTCTTTCCAAAAGACGGGAGTGGAGGTAAAAAACGTCTCCGGGGTAGGCCTCGCGTCCTGGAGGACGACGGAGCAACAACGAAACTTCCCGGTAGGCTACCGCTTGTTTGGAGAGGTCATCGTACACAATCAAGGCAGGATTTCCCAAGTCCCTGAAGTATTCCCCTATCGCAGCACCGGCCATCGGCGCATAGAACTGAAGAGGAGCAGGATCCGAGGCAAAGGCCGCCACCACGATGGTATAAGGCATGGCTCCGTTATCCTCCAGGGTTTTGACAATATTGGCCACCGTAGAGGCCTTTTGGCCAACCGCAACGTAAATGCAATAAACCGGCTTGCCGGCCTCGTAAAATTCTTTTTGGTTGATGATGGTATCGATCGCGATGGCTGTTTTGCCGGTTTGACGGTCCCCGATAATCAACTCACGCTGACCACGACCCACCGGGATCATGGAGTCAATCGCTTTGATTCCTGTTTGGAGGGGTTCATGGACCGGTTGACGGAAAATCACCCCTGGGGCCTTGCGCTCAATCGGCATTTCAAAGGTCTCACCTTGAAGGGGACCTTTGCCGTCAATCGGCTGACCCAAGGTGTTGACCACGCGACCCAACATTCCGTGGCCCACCTTGATGGAAGCGATAAGGCCGGTACGCTTGGCGGTATCGCCTTCCTTGATGCCTTCGGAACCGCCCAAGAGGACCGCTCCAACATTATCCTCTTCGAGGTTCAAGACCACCGCACGGGTTCCGTTCGCAAATTCGATCAATTCCCCGGCCTGAACACGGGTCAAACCGTAGAGACGGGCGATACCGTCCCCAACTTGAAGAACCGTACCGGTTTCCTCGAGCTGGGCCTGGGATTGATGGCCTGCGAGTTGTTCTCTGAGAATGGCGGAAATTTCGTCCGGCTGTAAATGTGCCATAATTTAAAATTTTTGGAGATAGGGGTTGTCGGAAAACTGCCGACGCAATTGTTGTAAATCCCTGCGCAATGATGCATCAACGCGCAGGTCACCACTTTGGATCACATAACCACCCAACAAATCGGGATCCTGGGTATAGGCAAAGGCCACGCCATCCCCAAGGGCGGTACGCAGTCGCTTCTCGAGATCCTCTTGGTTAGCGGCATCGAGAGGTTTTGCAGAGGTCACCCGAACCCGTACGGTTCCTTGTTGACGTTCATAGAGTTCCACATAGGATTCGGCCATGCCACCGCTTTCGGCTTCGCGGTGCTTACGCACCACGAGTTCCAGAAACGAGAGGGTTAGAGAGTCGAAAGTGCTCCCAAACAAGGCAGCGAGAACACGGTTTTTGGCATCTGCCTTGATCAAAGGCGATCGAAACATGCGATCCAAATCGCGGTTGCTGCGAACGGCTGAGGCCAATTCCTTCATGTTCTGGTACACCTGTTCACCCTTACCCTGCTCGGTCGCCAAGCGTAGCAGCGAAACAGCGTAGCGTTTTGCGATGCGTGGGTTATTCATGCCGTATGGGATGAGGGTGTACGGATTGGAGGATTAGCGGGATGGAATTTGGAGATCACGAAGCTGTTCTTGTAAATAAGCTTCCTGGGCTTCGTCCTTTTGGAGCTCTTTGCGGAGCAGCTTTTCGGCAACATCCACCGAAAGGGCTGCCACCAAATTTCGAACTTCGGTCAATGTGGCCTTGCGTTCGTTTTCGATATCTTGCCGAGCCATCTCCAGAAGTCTTTTCCCTTCTTCTTCAGCCTTGGAACGGGCCTCCGACAGAAGATGATCCCTGGTTTTTTTAGCTTCGGTTAGCATCTGATCACGCTCGGCCCGGGCCTGCGCCATCAACTGTTCGTTGTCGGCCTGCAGGCGAACCATCGCTTCGCGGGCCTCTTTGGCGGCGTCCAGGGCCTGTCTGATTTGAGCGTCCCTTTCGTTCACTGAATCCAGAATAGGTTTCCACGCAAACTTGCGCAAAACCAACAAAAGGAGCAAAAACGACAGGGCAGGCCAGACCAGCAGACCCAGCTGAGGGGTTACCAAGTCCATGGAAACCTCCTTAGGCTACCAGAAGAGCAACAACCACCGCGAACAAGGCTACACCCTCAATAAGGGCTGCAGCAATAATCATGGCTGTTTGGATTTTGGGGGCAGCTTCGGGCTGACGAGCGATGGCTTCGGTAGCTGAACCACCAATACGGCCAATACCCATACCGGCGCCCATGGCGGCGAGTCCTGCTCCAATCGCTGCGAGTCCTGTAATCGTTGTCATAACTTTAAATTTAGGTTGTTGAGGTTGGGGTTAAATAATTGAGGTTTAAAATTCTTAGTGAGTTTCGTGTTCCGGTTCGGCGGTGGCCAATCCGATGAACAAGGCGCTTAAAAGGGTGAAAACATAGGCCTGTAGCGCGGCCACCAACATTTCCAGGCATTCCATGAACAAAACGAAGGCAATGGAAACCGGCGCCATGGCTAAACTCTTGAAAATAAATATCAAAGAAATCAAGCTAAGGATAATGATGTGCCCTGCGGTGATGTTCGCAAACAATCGAATCGTCAATGCAATGGGCTTGGAAAAAATCCCCACCAATTCGACCGGAACCATGATCGGATACAACCAAAGGGGAACATGGGGCTTGAATATATGTCCCCAATAGTGCTTGTTCCCGCTCCAATTGGTGATGACTAAGGTGAATACAGCCAAAACCAAAGAAACCGCGATGTTACCGGTCAAATTCGCGCCCGTTGGGAGCAATCCCAACAAATTATTGATCCAAATAAAGAAGAAAGCGGTGAGCAAAAAAGGCATGTAACGATGATATCGATGCTCTCCAATATTGGGTCGAGCAATATCATCCCGGATAAAGAGAATAATGGGTTCCAAAAAGCGGGCCAATCCTCCGGGGAGTTTTTGGTCAGCGCGGGCATAGGACCTGGCCATTGAACCAAAAATGAGAACAAGCAGCAGGACGCTGATGAGCATCGAGGCGACGTTTTTGGTAATCGAAAAATCCAAAACCGTTAAACCGGAGGCTTCTGCAATGTGCCCGTGTTCGTCCATGTGAAAAGTAAGACCATGGGATACTGGACTGGCATGCCCGTGTTCAAAAGCAGAAGACAACCACGTATGGAATTGCCCCTGGCACCAAACAATCACGGGCAATGGGATGGACACCGGGTGGCTTACCCCGTGCTGATCAACATGGTCATACAGATGCCAATCATGCGCATCGGCGATATGATGCAAAATGACTTCGGAGGCATTGAACTCTTTAGGTTCGGAGGAATCGGAGGCAGGTTCCTGGGATGAAGCCGAGGTGGCAGAAGCCTTAGCGGACGCCGAATTGGTGTGCAGCGTCAAGCCCAACAGGCCTACCCAAAGGAAGGAACAGCGAATTACCAGATGCAAGAGGGAAGTTTGGGACACAAAAGCAGCTTGAAACGTTTGAAGAAGGCTATTTGACCTGCCTCAAATGCGGGCGCAAGATAGAAAGCAAGGCCCATTTTACAAAAATCAAATGCACCAAAACAATGGCCACAAAACCCAGGCCTGAGAGGCGATGCTCAAGGCCTCCGATTTGATAAAAGGCCAAAATCCCCAACAGGTTCAATAGCAGATGGGCCAATGAAAAAAAGGGGGCTCCCTTGGCAAGCCAATCCCCGTTATTGGACCATGGATGAGCAAAAATGGCCAAGTACAGGGTATTCAACCCAATGCATATCCAAAGGCCTTGACGCAGGGAGGGAAGCGCGGCTGCGTTGATTCCCAGCTCCAGCTCCATTACCCACCTAATAATCAGGTTGAGGAAGGTAAAAGCGAACCAAATGATCCAAACATGCTTAGCCCTTTGCATTGCAGCCCGGTAACTTTAGGAACGGAACCGGGACCAAACAATCATCATGGCCATCATCAGGCCCAACAAAAGGCCTGCAATGGTCAACCACGGCCGATCCAAGGCCATACGGGCATCAAGTTCATGGCCTATCCATGCGCCTACACCAATGGGTACGGCCATTTGGAAGGCCAAACCGCCGTAATGAGCGAGAGCGTCAGGCAGTTTTGGCATGGGCGTCCCCGGCATAGACCCCTCGAAGGGCTTGCATGGTGCATTTGCCTGTCAACTGGGCCCCTTCTTCGACCACCAATTTGGGAGCGGAAATATCGCCGATCACTTTGGCGGTAGCCGAAAGCAAAATGGATTCGCTGGCTTCGATATTACCCTCGATTTTCCCATAAACGTGCACATTCTTGCCGCGTGCACCCCCTTTGATCACCCCTTGAGCGCCCACCACCAGACGACCATCCGTGGTCACATCCCCATGGGCTTGTCCATCAAGCCGTAAATCGCCTTTGCAGCTTAGATTCCCCTCTACACGAGCCCCTTCGGTCAGCGCATTCATCTCGACCCCGGTTGGCCGACCCAATTTGAGTGGTAAGTGCATGTTCATAAGGCAAATTTAGGGTTTTGGAGGTGTTTTTGTGTCTTGTCCCCTGACTTTGGAGGCCTTTTGAAGGGCGAATTCCCTTTCTACCTCCCACCGCAGCAAGGAATCGGCCCTGCCAAGGGCGGTATCCAGGAGCTCAATGCCGTAACTGTACCCCACATCCGGCCTAGGCAAATCCTGGTATTGGAAGGAATCCTCCCCCAATATTTCTCTACGCAGAACCGATATGTTTCTTTGATTCATGACAATGTAGGCTTCCAGTGAATCGATCCTCTGGCCCTGAAGCACTACTTGCTTTTCCCATTTGCGCCTGCTGTTCCCCGGCATATACGAGCCAAGGGGTGTATACACCAAAATAGCCCCGAAGAAGAGCCAACCCACCACCAAAAAAGTGCTGATCAGCACCAACCAATCCCAAGGCCTAAGCAAAATATTGATTTTGGCGTGGAGATCGCCTTCTGAACGGACAATAAGGCGATAATCCAAACGCATTTTGCGCCAGAAATCCACCAACAAACGGACGAAGCGAAAAGGTTTCATTGCCTTGGTTGCAATTTATACCTTTGGAGACGTTAATGGGTAGCGCAATTTGTCAATGAGTTCACAAAATTCTCCACAACCGCAGGCGGTTTTTCTGAATCGAGCCAAGAGGGTTCTGATGGCTGGCCTCATCCTGTTGGGCTTCATCCTTCCGAAGGCTGTTCAGTCCCAATCCTGGGTCAAAAGGCAATACCAGAATGTCACCGCCCGCTTTAACGGCCTCTATTACGCCAAACTCAGGCACCGTGAAGCCATGGAGGAAATTATGTTGGCCCACAAAGATGATTATGCCCAATTCCTGCCCGTGTTTGTGGTTTCCTTGGATGCGGCGGTGAGCTCCGGAGCTTCTTCCTTTGAAGAGTCTATCAAGAAATGTTCCAATGTTATACAGCGCAAAGAACATAGCCGCTGGGTCGATGAGAGCTTTCTGCTCATTGGGGAATGTTATTATCTCCGCAGAAATTTCTTTGACGCCATTGAGACTTTCCAGTACATCCATACCAAATTCAAGGGAAGTCCCGAAGCCGACCTGGCCTCGGCATGGCTCGTGCGCTCCTACACGGCAACCAAACAATACAGCAGGGCCCAAGCCGTTGTAGACCGAGCCCTTGAGTCCAAAAAATTCCGTCCTGAGCACCTAGGTTGGCTGTACCTGGCCGCCGCCGAATCCCAGTTGGCACAAAGTCGGTCCCAGAAAGCCTCTGAATTCCTGGAACTTGCCCTAAAGCATCCTTTACCACGTTCCCAAAGACGCCGAACAGCCTTTCTCCTTGGCCAAATCTACCTCGAAATCGAAAGCCGTAAAGCGCCTGCTCATTTTCGTAGTGCCCTGAGAATGAGGCCTGAACCGGAAATGAGCTTTCAATGCAAAATCCGAATGGCTTCTGCATACACGGATATGCGGGAAGGGAATCTGAAGGCTCAACGAATTCTACTGAAACTCGCCAAATCCAAAAAATATTTTGCGTACCGCGATGTCTTGTATTACGAACTAGCCCAAATTGATCAAGGCCGAAAGGACCATAAATCAATGTTGTCAAATTTAAAGAAATCATTGGAGCATTCAGCTGAAATCAATGCCCAACGAAAAAAAACCTGGCTAGCCTTCGCTGATTATTATTTCGATGCCAAAAATTATCCAAAGGCTCAAATGTTTTTTGATAGTTTGGGGCAAAACACCGACAAGGATCACCCTCGTTTCAAAGAAATCAAGAACAAACAAAATTACCTGGGCGAATTGGTCAAAAACATGCAATTGATCGAGTTACAAGATTCTTTGCTCGAATTAGGGGCAATGGATGAAAATCGTTTGATTGCCAGAATTGATCGTATCCTGGACGAGGAGAGGCAAGAGGCTGCCCGTGAAAAAGCAAGGCAAGCGGACTCCATCAAA
>Ga0214921_10007792_pt1 | contig 14141 bp, 13 predicted proteins | sample LL1505_MetaG_FD_177992 | JGI IMG/M metagenome (GOLD analysis project Ga0214921, IMG submission 177992) | Freshwater microbial communities from Lake Lanier, Atlanta, Georgia, United States - LL-1505 | ecosystem: Environmental > Aquatic > Freshwater > Lake | place: USA: Georgia | collected... | reverse complement strand
AAAGGAAACAAATGTCTACAAAGACAACTTTCAAGCGTGTAGCGCTTGTAGCAGTTGCTGCGTTGTCAATGGGTGTTCTTACATCTGTTGCTCCAGCAAGTGCGGCTGTGGTTAATACAACTATGGCTGTAGGTGCATTGACAGTTACTGATGCAGCGGAATCGACAGCAGTCGGCACCTCCTTTGCAAAATCTCCTAAGACACTTCGAAAAGTCTTGGACCCACATGGGATTCATATTCACTCACTTCGACATACATATGCATACATCTTGAAGTCTCAAGGGATACATGTGACGACTGCGCAGAAGTTGATGGGACATTCAGATCCGAAGATTACAATGGCGATATATACGCGAGTTCTGGATAATGAGATTGAAAGCGCTGGTGCAATACTCCGAAGAATGACAGGTTAATCCTTCAATATGCGATTGGCATGCGCCTGTAGCTCTGAAGGGTGCTCAGTGTAAAAATCCCCCAGTTCAGCAACTGTCCATACGCTAAGTGCCACTCTGTAGCTCCTTCTTTAACTGGTTTTGTGATGCAGAACTCGGCCGTCGCTGCCTCTAGCTGCTACTCGAATTTTCAAATGTGGCTTTTATGGGTCGAGGCTGCCGTCGAAGAGCTCACTAGGCTCAACTTTCTCATCACAATAATCTTCAGATTTAGATGTATTTGATAGGCTTCTGAAGGGATTCTACTGAAGGAGTTTTATGACTACTAAAAATCTCGGTGCCGACTATGAGCGTGACGGCTTTGTCGTAGTACCGGCCTTAGTTACCAAAGAACAAATTTCTGAGTTAATAAAGTCTTTCCGTTCCGTTGTTTCCAGACTGTCGGGCTCTGACGTCATGGAATGCTCGCTAGATGATGTCATTCAAACCTACTCCGATTTGCGATTGAGCAACCCCGCTTCAGCTGGCGCAGTTTATGACTCCATGACGGCGAGCCTGACTGTCCAAAGCTTGTTCACGAGCAATCAAATTGTAGGCAAAGTTAGCGCCCTTATAAATGTTGACGAATCTGAACTTTCGCATTTTTTCCGGTGCATGAGGCTTGATCCACCTGGTCAAAACTTAAATGAGCTGGGTTGGCACCAAGATTTTCAGGATAGCGAGCATCCATCTCTTAGTGCAATTGACGGGCTCACGGTTTGGATACCTTTGACTTCGGTAGGGCCAAACGAAGGTTCCATGGAAGTATGTTATGGCAGCCACAAGCTTCGAATTGGCGCAGTCAAAGTTGAGAATTCTGGTTCTGAAAATAGGTCAAAGGCAATCATTATTGATTCCGCGGAAGCAGATAAATTTAAACGCCTCGTTGTGGATCTACAACCAGGAGACGCTGTCTTTATGAACATGAATGTCTTACATAGAACCTACCCAGCGCCAGCAACAGCATCATGGCGTTTTACAGTTCTTGGCAGATATTTTAAGGTTTCATCGAAGGATTTTCTTCCTGGTGCGCAAAGGTACGTGCCATCGAAAGGACTTTAGTTTAGTGGGAAGTTATCACCTTTAAAATATCGTAATTGATTAGAATTTTACATTACAAGTCAGTCTAATCTTGCCCGTTAAAATTTCCATTTTACTTTTGACTTTAACTTTTAGGGTCTGAAGATTCTTAAAATCCTGGGGCTGATGTACCAATCATCTTGTTCCGAAACTTCTGTCAAGACTCGCACATAACCCCAGTTAGTTAGCAGGTTATAGATTAGTTTCCTGTTGGGCGTAAAGTTGTGTTCTACAGTAATGACTCCAAATGAATACTTCTCAAAATCTAAGAATTTTAGAATCTCAAACTCAGAACCTTCAGTATCGATTGATAAGTAGTCAATAAATCTTGGTGCTTGATGAAAATCCAGCAAATCATTGAGGGAGACTGTTTCAACTAAGTAATTCTCTCCAGTTAATCTTGAACTCGAGTGGCTATCGACACCTCTAAATTGCGTTAGAGTTCCCAGCTCGGGATCTTTGGCTTCAGTAAATGATAAAGACTCACCAGAACTTGAATAAACGCATCGAAAATCAACTGAACATTTTCGCAATTTTCGCAATTCCTCCTGCCAAACTCGAGCCGGTTCGCATAGCAGCCCCTCCCAGCTTCCATACATCTCCAAGAAAAATGTGTTTGAAAGCCTAAATCCATTGGTTGCCCCAAACTCTACAAAATATCGATTTGAAGAAAAATCTAATTGCATATTTGAATATGCAGTCTTAACTACCCAACTAGCAAATAAATCTTGTTGGATTTGCGAATTTGAATATCGTAAATTCTCAAAAATGTAACTCTTTAAATCCTCTGGGGCAGAAGACTTCGCCCACCTCTTTCCGGCTCTATATCTCGGATCCATCCTCAGCACGTCGTAATTTTCCTTAGCAATAAATCTAAAGCCTGTAATTGCAAAAATCCAATTAACTACTGCTCTGAGATTCATGAGTAAATGATATTCTTAATGCATGGAAAGCGTTGGATTATGGGGATAAACTAGGGTGAATACGGTTCCTGTTTGTTTTCTACTAATAAATACCCCAATTGAATTAACCTCCATTTCCATCGGAAGCTGTCTATCTGCGACACAAAGCGAAATCTATATCGGCTTTATAAACCCCAATGAAGTGGCAGTTTTTAAAGACAATCAAAGAATTCATCTGATTGATTTGACTGAAGAAGCCAATCAATTCGGCATTTCACAAGGAGAGTACAAGGACTTTTCTCAAAAAGAATTTTTTCAATTAGTCCAGTTGAAATGGGATCTGATTTCAAAGGTTCTTGCAATCTCCGGTTCTAAGTACGTTCAATATTCTGATCTGGACGTAATCTGGATCGCCGACCCTTCCAGTGCAATTGTAGGCACCTTTGAGAATAATCCCAGGCTCAATGTCTTAATTCAAGATTTTACGACAAACCCAGGTCTACCTAATTTGTGTATGGGGTACTGCGCTTATAAGAATGATTCCTCCACCTTGGAATTGCTAAATGAATTGAAGAAGTTGCATGCTGATTTGCTCACTGATAGCCCATATTTAGGCGACGATGATGTTGTTACTCGTTATTATCGAGAATTTAGAGACGAAAAAATTGAACGGTTACCCCAAGTAACGTTCCCTGTTGGAAATATGGGGCTGCTTTATAGCAACTGGACCTACTATCCAGGAGTTATGGCACCAACTCCTTACTTATTCCATGCAAATTTTGTCGTAGGGACTCGGAGAAAAATTGAATATCTAGAAATGCTTTCACGTCGGTTTGAAATCAGAATCAATGGGAAGAAAAAAGTTGCTTCTTTCAACTTTAGGTTTTCCCGCTTTCTAAGAACTGTAAAATTTAAATTACAGCTCTAGCAATTTAGCCTGCTTGTCAAAATTTGGGACAGTACTCCTTATAGATTCAAAGTTGCCTTGCGCAATTATCGCGCCATTATCCATATAGATGACTTTGTCTGATCTACGAACAGTGCTTAGGCGATGAGCAATCATGACTACAGTTACTTTGCCTTGTAAGCTCAATAACACAGAAGAAATATTCGACTCAGTCTCCGCATCCAGTGCACTTGTTGCTTCATCCAATACTAGTAATTTAGGGCGGGTCAAGAGCGCTCGAGCTATTCCAAGACGTTGTCGTTGTCCACCACTAATACGTGAGCCTCTTTCACCCACGGATGAATGCATGCCGTCTTCAAGGGAATCCACAAACCCTATTAGTTGCGCATCACTTAATGCCTGTCTAACGAGCTCATCGGGAACCGAACTTTGTGGATACCCAAGGCAGACGTTGTCTTTTATTGTGCCATCAACAATCACCACATCTTGCGGGACATATCCAATCGCACCCGGCCATTGAGATATGGCCTTATGTGGGCTAACGCCGGAAATACTTACCGCCCCTTGACTAGGTTCAACTATTCCGAGAATCACATCCACCAAAGAGGTTTTGCCCGCACCGGATGGACCAACAATTGCTACTGATTCACCGTGCGCAATCGATAAATTTATCTCCGATAAAGCTTTTTGGCTCTTTTCCGGGTATATCAAAGAAATTTTTTCAAGTATAACTTCACTATTGAAATCTTCGTGATTTGTTTCCAATTTATCGGTTGCTTTTTCAAGAGCTTTCACACCGCGCAGATCATCTAACAGTTCAAGGGTGAGGGTTGCAGTCCCGAGGCTACTCTTAATTTGCAAGGCTCCTTGTTGGATTCTGAGTATCGCTGGGGCAATTCTCGTACCTGCCGCCATAAAAATAGCAAGCCCGGCAAAAGAGTGTGCAGCATCCTGAGTTGAAAATTCCAGAGCACTAATTAGCAAGGCGCTAATGACCAAAGTAGATTCAATAACATATTTACTTATATTTGGCATAAAAGTTAGTTCTGCTACCGTATCCGCCATAGACCAGCGCAATTTTCCAATCTCTCTCGAGTAATATTCACGTCTATTGCGCACAACAGATTCTCGATAAGTATCTAGAACCTCGATTATTCTCGAATTGGTTTCAATGGCAAGACTTGACTCATATTGCCCGAGTTCCCGGACGCGTGCATGAATTAATTTGAACACTACTATCCCAACGAAGCCAAATATCAGCAAACTTGCAACCGCAATTAATGAATTGACAAGAAACAATCCAATGCTCATGACAATAAGCAGAGAAAGGTCTGCTATCAAAATAACAAAGGCTCCTATAATTCCGAGGGTTATTGCGTGTACACCATTTGTTATTGCAAAAACATAATTCTGCGTATTGCGTACCTGCATAGAAATCAAAGGCAGTGATAACACTTTGGAAACAATTTCTGCCGAAATTACTGCTCCCCGGCGACTCAAAAAGAAGAGTATCCGCCGATTGAAAATTACCGAAAATACCGTTCTAGATACAAGAACTAGACAAGCAAATCCTCCTAGAATTGCGGCTTGGTTCTGAAAGGTAAAACTCCCAAGATGGACAAGTCGAATAAATGACTGAATTTTTGATCCTGGTTGAGCTGATTGAACTCCACTTACTGTGAGTGCTCCGAGAATGCCAATTAGGGCGACTCCTACGAGATCGAGCAACCCCAGAAATACTTGCAAAATGATTACAAAAAGAATCTTTCGGCGGTCACCTGCAGGCAACACGCTCAATGCTTTTTTGAATTGACTAGTTACCCAAAGATTTACAAACCAACTACGCATACCAATATCTTATTCGTTTTGTTGAATATGTCTTTCGATTTGCTTCCACTCGCCCGGAATTAAGTCTCTTGGATCTGGCTTCCCTGTGAACCACGGTTTCGGAGCAATAACTTTAGGGTTTTGTGAATAACTCAATTTAGCGCCCCACCAGCTTAGGCTCGAATTGGCAATTACGTACGCGGAGGCATGTCGCATGGCCTCTAGGGTTTCTGCAGAATTTCCGGAAAAGTCAGGAATAACTCTGACGAGCTGAGTGTAGCAATCAGGAATATACAGTATCGCTTTTTCGGGCTCATTTGAAAATAGCCATATCTCGTCATATTTATCAGTCCCAATGATTTGCGTGATAGCCAGTTCGTAATATTTAGCTCCCAGCACACCAAGCGTCGGGTCGTGTAAATAATCTCCCAGCCTGACATGAACCGCCAAAGACTTCTTCTCACCATGTAAACTCAAGAAATTAGTAAACTTATCCGATGGATTTTTCAATTTTAAATTTTGGAAAAAATCTTTTATTTTTGTTCTTTCCTCGAGCCATCTATAACTTTGGAAATAGCCGATTAGGTATTCACTCCCTTTTGACTCAGGAATAAGATTAAATCCGTTATCTTTAGAATAAACAGTCTTGACTTTTTGAGAAAGTTCTATTGATATAATGAGATTAGCAATATGTTGTATAAAACTGTTAAAGAGTCGTACCCACACTCTTGAATAACTCTTAAGGCCAGCCCGTAGTAGATACCCGACCAGCTTTCTTGTGATTGTTCTGTGATTCAACAATGATTTGAAGTTTATTGCAGAAGAAAAATCAAAATCGGAAACGTCAGGGAGGTTAATTGAGTTAATCCTGGGCCTGCCTAAGTTAATTTCAGCAATTTTTATGTCGGCATCTCGTGTCATTAGGAAGGCTAACTGGAAAAGCTGGTTTCCAAGACCTCCAGTAAGAAATATATAGCTCTCTTTCTTCATGAGATCCTTCTTAGGTAAACGACAAACAATGAACGTATAACAGAGATTCTTCCCATAAATGAAAAGCGGTTCAGAATCTTAAAAAGCAGCAGAAGTGCACCCTTAACCGAGTCAGAGGACTCTAGTTTTAGCAGCGTCAAGATTAGCCTTGCGATCATGATTGAAGCATATTTATCATTTTTTCGTATCAGTGTTGAATACTTTTCACTTATTTCGAATATAAGAGCTTTGATTTCCGAGATAGCCCTTCGGTTATTCGTTAATTGATTTTCATTCCCAGTAAAGTATTTATAAGTGAAGAGATCCGAGAATTCGAGATTTCGGTGATAAAAATCAAGATCAAGTAAGAATAGTTGATCTTCACCCATCCGATGTTTGCTGAATCTAACATTTGATAGTAAATCTCTCTTAAAAATCATTCTCCACACACCAGGGTTTAAAGAAACCCTAAGAAGAGATCCACCATGCCTAAGTATTCTTTCTTCAGAATTTATCAGGCTTGATTCCAGGTAATTTGTAACTAGAATTTCTGATTGAATTCTTGCTGCATCTATCGCCTTGAGTGAGCTGGCAACATCCAATTCGTCATCAGAGTCCGCAAATTGCACCCACTTTGCTGAAATTTTCTCCAGCCCAAAATTTCGTGTTTCTCCAGGATTGCCATACTCAACTCTAAATAACCTTAAAGGGATTTGGTGGGCTCCTGCAACTAGATTTTCAAGTTCCTTTTGAGTTTGTTGATCTTTAAAATCATGCACTAAGACAATCTCTACCGGAAGTCCTTCCGTACGAGCAACCCACTCTTCCAACTTGTTTAGTTTTCCGGCCATGCTGGATACAGGCACGACGATTCCTAGTGTTGGGTTGGATTTATTTGAGTCCATGATTATTAAGATTCGGTCCACACAAGAACATAGTTATCTGGGCCCGTCTTTGGAATCTCGGGTAGGACACGCGCGTTTGGAATTCTGTCGAGAATCTCTTGGAGACTGAGCTTCCCAGTCGATCTACCGCTCTTGTTGCCGTCCCCACTGTTCATAATCATATATCCATTTCGTGAATTCATTAAGATTTTTTCAAGATAATCTAATTGCGTGTGTCTGGATAATTCCGAATACGCATAATTACTTATGACTAAGTCATATTTCGAATTGGGTACTTCGATTTCCCGGGGGTAGTTAACATTATTAATATGATGAATCTCAAGGTAGGAACTTATAAGTTCTTGCACTTTCGGTAGATCAAAAATTGTATATTGTTTAAAGTAACCAATCTTATTAAGAATCAAACATTGCCCTCCGTAACCACCTCCAATTTCAACAATACTTGACTGACCCAAACTTCCAAACAGGTTTTTAATTTCTGCGGCGACTGAGATATACCTAATTGTTGTGGGACTAATTACACCAACGCCTTGAAAATTTAGACGCCTGGGTTTTCCAACAAGATCATTCTGCTTAAAATCTTTGAGATAACTGAGAATTGTTGGGTCGATATCTGTAATTCTAGACAAATAATTCTTCCCGAGATTGAAATCTACATGTTCTAAGATTTCTCGATAGTCGTATAGCCTTCGAAATTGCTTAAATTTGTCTGTGCTAGAAGTTATCAGATCTACACTCTGTTCATAAAATGTAACTTGACTGTCGCTCAAGATTGTGGAATTGGAAAAGAGTTCCATTTTTCTCAGGTAACGACGAATGATATTCCTCAATCGAAAGGGGAAGTCAATCAAGGTATAAACACTCGACCGAAAATTCATGATTACAGTTAGTCCAAATCTCATAGGTGTTCCGCAAGTCTATTAGTACAATTTACTTAATAAGCGATCAAGACTGGGGTGTGGTAAATGAATAATGATTTTGCCGTACTTGTAATCGCGTACAAACGACCAGATGCCTTAAAACACCTACTCTCCAAGATTAGTGCGAGCCACGCTTCTTCTGTTTACCTAGCCCTAGATGCCCCAAAGGCTGAGGAGGATAAGAAACTCAACGCGGAGTGCGTTGAAATTATCACTGAATGGGAAAAATCGTACCCAGGTAAAATCCACAAGAAATTTGCGACTCAGAATTTGGGTTGCTCAATCTCTGTTATCGAAGCATGTAAATGGGTTTTCGGCTCAGAAAATTACGTAGCAATTTTAGAGGACGACTGTGTTCCAGGTGATGGATTTTTTGAGTTGGTCGGGGATGCTCGAACTCATATTGAAAGAAACTCTGATTTGATTATGGTTTGCGGTACTCAGTTTGCCCCAACTTCAATTACAAATAACAGATGGTCAATCTCCAAATATCCAATGATTTGGGGGTGGGCTACAACAAAATCGAATTGGTTACTGATTCAAAATTTTTTTGAGTCTGACAAACCAGCAGACCTGCCGAAACATGACTTACCCTTGACTGATTATAGCTACTGGCATGCGGGTGCCAGAAGAGGGCTAGAGGGTTTTGTTGACGCATGGGATACACCGCTCGCTTTCTTTATGCAGGAATATGGTTTGCGTGCAATTTTGCCCGGCCAGAATTTAGTTACAAATATTGGTGATGACGAAGTTGCAACACATACGCGAGAAGCAGATACTTGGATCCGAACAAACTTGGGTGATTACGTTCCCAACTATTCGTCTCCTGCAGAGAATCAAAAAGTAGATAGGTGGATAAGGACGAAATTTTATCGCATTTCCATTCGCCATATAGTCACAACAAAAATCACGTTGCTACTAGATCGAACAAGAATTAATAAGCAAAAAAGAAGCAACCTGCGTTATTATTTTAAATAGCACCTACTATTTAATCATTGTTTCATAGAGTTTCTGATATTGCATTGCAACAATTGGGTAAGAAAAAACATCGTTGGCTCTGTTGGCTAAATCAGTGTTATTCACGGGTACAAAATTTTGGATTAAATCTGCCAGTTCTGTTGTATCCCCGCGTTTAAAGGTTTGCATTCCAAACTGTTCTAGTAGTTCCGTGATTCCCCCTACTGCGGCACCAATTACAGGCACCCCGCACATTAGGCTTTCTGAAATTACACTCGGAGAATTATCTTGGATACTCGGCACAACCAGGATATCACTTTTCAGAATTTCACTAACTATTTCTAAAGAATTAAAACAATACTTTTGCTCGACTTTGATGTTCGGTAGATTCAACTGAATTTTCCCTCTCCCAATTAATCTCAAATTGATATTTACATGCTCTGGGACCTTACTAAGTGCTTCTACTAAAATGCTAAGTCCTTTATAGGGGTTGTTCAAATTTTCTGACACGAAGGCGACATCGATAACATTTGGGTCACTAGGCGAAGTTGGAGCCAAGTTCAAGAAGTCAGAGGGGACAGGATTCCGAATTACTGATACTTCCTTACCCTTTAACATACTGCTCGATCTAGCTAGATCAGCAAGCCACTTTGATGGGGAAACAAAGTTCAGACGACTTGCATCTCTAATTCCTTCAAATTGATTCTTAAGTGTTATCTCAGGTAACCAATTAAAGGTGCTCCGGGCTTGTGGGCATTTTTTGCAGTTTGTTGCAAATTTTGTACATCCTAAGGAGTAATGACACCCACCCGTAAAGGTACGTTCATCATGCATCGTTACAACTATCGGCTTATTTTTAAATTTATTTGTTAGTGCTCTCAAATTTACAAAATTGTAGCTAGCGTGAAGATTAATTAGGTCAAAGGATTCCAGTACGGGGTCGCCTAGATTCAATATTTGCGCAGAAACAGGTGTCATGAGATATTCACTGTTCTGAATCAAATTAGATTGGAGATAGGTTACAAACTTAGATTTGAGCTTACTTAAGTTATGTGAATCGATGACTTTTTCAAAGTTCGCGAGTGGTTTTGTCGCACTATTTGAACTCCAAATCTCAGCATCAATTCCTAGTCTCAATTGCGATTCTGTAATTCTTCTCGCAGCAATCCCTGCACCACCACTGAGTGAAGTTGCTAGATGAAGAATTCTCATGCCTTATTAAAGCATCCTGTATAGTTCCGAAAGCGTGATTTCTTAGAAGGGTGCCAGTTGAAACTTACTAATGGCATACATCGCATACTAAAGCTTTCGGTGCCAAGATGTGTTCTTGTTGAAGTGAGAAAAATTGAGCGAGCGACCAAAAAGGTTTCCAACCAGTTCTTGATGCGGGCGATGAGAATTTGCTTCAAAAAACTAGTAATCACTTATGACGCTGACTTTAATAGTGACGGTACAGGGGCACAGCTACAGCGCCAATTCGGAGTTTTTGTTCTTTCCCGAATTTTGAAGTGCAACTACCAATTCTCTCCCATAAAGAATATAGCAGTGCACGCTTTAGACCCATTTCAAAGTGAAACTGACTACTTTGAATTTTTGGAAAAGTTGAATCACGATTTTGAAGTCTCATGTGAGCAAGGTTTATGGTCAGAGATTACAGCAGCCACTCGGATTGCCTCCCCTTCAATTTACAGACTGATAGGTGTAGGGGTTAAGTCATTCTTTAATAGGGGATTAACACTGGTAAAAGTTGGAGATCCATACTCAATTACCGAATATTTTCAAGATACCTACGATGAAGTTTTGCCTAATCTTCTCAATTGGTCTCATCTTGCGCAGACTCAAAAAATTAAGATCTTAGCGATTCATTATCGTCAAGGTGTGGGTGGGAAAGTTATCTACCCTGGGCAGAAAATACCCAGAGAGTTAGACTTGGGATACTTCATTAAAGTCATTCAGTATATTAAGAGGATTCACCCGGCGACAGAACTAAAAATTCTTGTGCTGACTGATGCGCCTTCCACCGCCACTACTTATGCACCGCCGGTCAGCCAGCATAAACTTTGGGAAAATACTCCAGGTTTTAATAATGGGAAAATGCTCATCGCACCTTTTGATTTTTCGCCACTTGAAACTCTTCAATGTGATTATAAAATTATCGCTGGCGGAAATCCTATTGATGCGATAAAAATTATGTCAACTGCTGATTTCCTGCTGATGGGGCGTTCTAGTCTCAGTTTTGTTGCCGGGGTGCTAAATCAAAATGGAGTTGTTTTCACTGCTCCAGAATTTTGGCATAACTCACTTTCTCGCTGGACTTCATACACCGATTCGGTGCTTAAATCGAAGAAAGATACTTCTAAGTAAAGTCCTAATCCCAAAATACCGACCAGAATAGATAATGTCAGTTGAGTATCCACTTTTATAGAAAATCTCATCTCTTAAATAAAGCGCGTCACCCCAGCCAGTCGCTCGATTTATATCTGCGGTCAGAAGTGAATATCCAAAGCTTTTCATCTTTCTGTTAAATTCTTGGAATTTCGGCGCTCCAAGGTAGAGTTCCTTTAAAGTAACTTCTGCCACGATAAAGTCGAATTGGCTTCGAGAATCAATGGCGCCCTGAATTATGTTCAGCTCGGCCCCTTGCGTATCTATTACCAGAAAATTTCCTGATCCTAAATCTGGTTTGAAAGACTTCATTACTAGATCCAAAGTGGTGGTCTCTAAGAAAACTGATCTTGATACTTTAACTTCAGGGTGCGAAGCAGAAATTAAAAAAGGTTTGAGTGTTGAGCTAGAGGAACCTTCATCCCCCGCAACATAGAACTCTCGTTTCTCCCCTGGAGAGGACCACAAGAGCCCGCAAACCAACGATTGATTGGGATAGTCTTCTAGAAGCAGTAAGGCTTGTTCGGCAATCCATGGCATAGCCTCAACCCAATAAACGTGTTTTGCGTCAATTGACTTGTACTCCGCCCTCTCCTGTACAAGGTGTGAACCAACGTGGACGATATTTTTAATTGGGATTTTATATTTTTTTACCCAACCAATTAAATTACTCGCCATTATTGAGTAGCTTCCTCGGGCGTATAACCTTCTTGTACAGATCCAAAGCCATGATTAATAGGAAATAATTGCCCATGAGTATTGTCGCCATGACATATCTCGGTAGGGGTGCTCCCAGAATGAGCAGAAGTCCATGAAGCACAAGCGAACTCGAAAGTATTGGGAATATCGAACCTTCAAAATTCCGTTTCAAATAAAGAAGTAAGTAAATTAAGATTGGCCAAAGCCAGAGCCCACCCCATCCCCAAAACCACGTTGCCTGATTTACTATGAATATCAACCCTTGCGCTGGAATCTCCAAAACTCTAAAGGCTGACACTTTAAAGGCGACGGAAGGTTCATCTATCGAAGGGTGCAGAACTCCCGCTTCACTTTGAAGGGCTGTATTAGTTCCTAGACCTATCGGTAATGCTGGGTCAACATCGACCATATTCTTCGGACCTGCAAAAAACGGAGGTGGGAGAGCAACACTGGCACGCTGAAAATGCGCAAGAGCAACCACCGCAGGGTTTCGGCCGGCAATACCTAAGTAGGCATCGACCAAGTTCTTATCAAGTTTAGTCTTAATCAAGTCTAATGAAGGCAATGCTCTGAGCGCGTCGTCAATAAATGAGCATTTTGTTGGTGCGAGCCATTCTGATTTTGGCGCTAAAGAAATTAAAATCTGCCACTCAGTTTTAGTAATTTCTGCCATAGGGTGTTGAGCAACGCACTTTAGATCGCCCATGATTACCAGAATTGGCCCATACTTTGGAACTTGGGTTACACCAAGTGATGAAATTAGAATTGTAAAGATTGATACTAATGGTAGCGCTGCGGCTCCCTTGAAATTGCGTCTGTATAATAACAATAGGGTATTTGCTGCGACTAAAAACACTCCATAATGTGTGGTTACAACAAGGACGCTTGCAAAAACTATTGGTAAGTAATCCAATTTTCTTAAAAGATTTTGTTGCTGAAAAAATCGAATATGGTAACCAGTGAATAGAATCAGCCCCGCTGCCATAAAAGTATCGTGACTTATATTCACCCCAAAACCACCGTAAAGTGGGCTGCAAAAAACAATTAGAAGCGCAAGGCGATTTGTATAATGTTGGCTTCGCAAGGATTCACACAAATAGAAGAGAGAGTACCCTAATATTATTAAGGAGATTAGAGAGCTGACAACAATCGTTCTCCCATTAAAAGTGGAAAGTTTGAGATACCACCAAAAACTTGCGGTCCACCAATCCGTGCTTTCTCCTCGTTGCATTATTCGAATAGCTTCAGAGTAATCAAAGCCTAACCGGCCAGGGAAGAGTGCTAGATACCAAATCGTGGATACAGAAACTAGTGATAATTTAAAACGCTTGTTGGATCTCATGGTGTCTGAAAATATTTTTCTTAGCCGGGACATTTTACTCCTCGCACAATCACGAATTTAAAGATATATACCAAGATTAGTACAAAGACCTCAGATACCTGTAGCTTTGGGCTAGTCTTTCCCCCATGAACGCAAAGGTCCGATACAGAAGGTATCTGACGGTCGTTGGGTGGCAGGTAGCCCAAACTTCTATACTTTTGTATTTTTTGCGAGCATTTTCAAAACTAGAAACACCCCTCTTCGAACAAATTATCTTTGCGGTTTGCCTTAGTGCGGGATTGTCGATGCTCTTTTTTTTCCTCAAAATAAAGGTGCTCTCTGGAAGATTTAGCCGTGATGAATTCTTATCTCTAGTAATAATTTCAAGTTTACTAGGCGCCCTAATGCTTCTTTTGTCCTTGGTAAATGTAGATCGGTCTCGTTCCTTCTATATCCTTAGTTGGGTGGACAATGGAAGTATTTCCTCAAGTGATGGTAAGTTGGAATTTCGGATAAAATCCAGTGAAGCCTCGGATATCAATGGGGTTGCACTTCGCCTTGAAGAGCAAATAGGCCGAGGTTTAGTACAAGAAGCAAATGGGAGATACCAGTTAACGTCCACTGGCCATTTATATATTTCGATTGCAAATTTACTTGCAGACGCATATCACTTAGAAAATTGGGATGCAAATAAGAATTAGAACAGCTTAAGTATTAAAGTGGCTTATTTCGTTATCGATTGCTTCTTGCGGGGCAACTTTATTCTTTAGCACCTCATCCCACCATTGCAGTGTTAACTTAATTGCATCTTCTTGTGAATATTTTGGCTCCCAGTTCA